>SDBV01013250.1_pt1 | contig 10515 bp, 19 predicted proteins | sample 2277081 | NCBI WGS metagenome assembly SDBV01 (sample SAMN10402039, study PRJNA504765) | marine sediment metagenome | isolation source: marine sediment core GS10_PC15, 223 cmbsf | place: Arctic Ocean: Southern Knipovich Ridge | collected 2010
TGGTCAGTTCCTTCAACACATATAACCCGCGAAACAACAGAAGATGGCAAAACAAAGCATTCTTAATATTGCACTTTTAGAATATTCATAGTATACTCTTATTATGAACAAAACTTTTTTACTAATAGATACAAGTCATATGCTTTATAGAAGCCGCTACGTTACAAGCGGCGACATATGGACTCAAACCGGTTTAGCATTGCACATTATGCTTAACAGTATCAAAAAATGTTGGCAAATGTTTGAAGCTGATCATGTAATCTTCTTCCTTGAAGGCAGAAGTTGGCGCCGTTCTATGTATGAACCATACAAGAAAAATCGCGATGCAACAAGAGCAGCAAAATCCGTTATCGAACTTGAAGAAGATAGAATTTTTAATGAAGGTGCAAATCATCTGATAAATTTTATTGACGAAAAAACCAACTGTACTGTTCTTCAAAATTCAATATGCGAAGCGGATGATTTAATTGCTCGTTGGGTTCAAACACATCCAGATGACAAACACGTTATTGTCTCTGGTGATACAGATTTTATTCAATTGCTTGATAACAATATTCAAATGTATGATGGTGTTAAAAACATAATCATCCGCAAAACTGGAGTATTTGATGAGCGTGATAGAAAACTTGCGTTTCGGATTGAGAGTAATGGAAAGCTTAAAATCTTAAAAGAAGATAAAGATTTTGAACCTGATTCTGACTGGACAGATTGGGCATTGTTTGTGAAAATTATAAGAGGTGATTCTAGCGATAATGTATTTAGTGCTTATCCTGGAGTTAGAATTATAAAAATACGCAACGCATTTGAAGACAGACATGATCAAGGATATGTATGGAACAATTTAATGCTAAGTCGGTGGACTGATCACGACAAAGAAGATCACAGAGTTAGAGATTGTTTTGAAAGAAATCAACAACTTATCGATCTTACAATGCAGCCAGATGCGATTAAAGAAACCATGGATGAAACAATAGCATTATCTACAGTTCCTAAAAGCAATAAACAAATTGGTTTTCATTTTCTTAAATTTGCTGGGAAATACGAGCTGGCGAAGATAGCTGATTATCCTAATGATTTTCTTGCCTTTCTTTCTGCACCATATTAAAATTATTGACATTTTTAATGTGAGATTGCTATAATCGTAGACTAATGTAGGAGAACAGCCTATGCCCATCGAAAATGAAAGAAAATTTGTGCTATTGCGTGATAGTATTGTAGTCGATGATATTGTAGCTGCCGCTACATATAGCGATAGTATTGTCCAATCATACATTCAAAAAGGCGAAGAATGGAGTCTAAGGATCAGAGAAATTCGACCTCATTATCAAGACGATTATCAAGATGATCGTATTTTCGATCCAAATTATGTTGATTATTTTTTAACATATAAACATATGATCAATGGCGAACAAATAGAAGTAGAAACAGATATCTTAAGTGAAGATTATTCAAAGCTTAATAAACGTGCATTAAGTAGATTAAGTAAAATAAGATATAGAATCCTTAATGAATTTGATACATGGGAAGTAGATTTATTTTATCGCAAATTTTCAGATGATCTTCCCTATTTTATTTTAGCTGAAATTGAATTACCTGTCGGGCAGGCAGCACCTACAACTATTCCTTCGGTTATTTCCAAACATTTATTATATGAAGTTCCAATAGGAAACAATGAATTTTCCAATACAAAATTGTGCTACATACAACTTGCTGAAGAAAAATATCAAGAGCTATTAAAAGCGAGGACTAAAAATGAGTAAAAAGAAATTCAATAGATATCACGATAGTATATATTTTCCAGAAAACTTTTCCGAGATGATGATAGAATTTGTTCAGACATTAAGTAATGAAATCGATCTTACAAATCATGCTGCTGAAGCGTTGTTTGAAGATAAAAGAGGAAATATTCCTCTTCCTACTAAGAAAGAATTGTTAGACACTAATAATAAAATAGTTGAATTTTATGAGAGAACCGATCGATTAGGTAGAATTCAAAAAGCTGTTTTTAGAGTCAGTCATTTAAGTGAAAAATATGATTATACTTATGTGGTGGCAAGAGGCGGTGTTGTTGTAACTGCTTGGGCCAATGATAAAGGTGATAATCATCGTTTAACACATGCGTTAAATGAATATATACAAGACAAAAATGACAATAGATTAAATGGTTGATTTTACCGACAAAACTGTTAGACACTATTCATTACTTCATAAACTAGGTTTATTTGAGACGAGCGAGATTATATATACATCTTTTCCTATGTTTGATGTAAATGGATATTTTAAGGTTCCTGGATCATAATAATGAATTTTAGCGATCCAGAAGCTAAATATTTCAAGAAACTTTACAGACTAGGCTTGTTTGAGACAGCCGATCTCAAATTTTCATACACAACACTATATATATCCTGTTTTTAGTAAAAATGGACGTTTTAAGTCCATTGGTTATACTATCACTTACGCAATCATACCACAAAACAGATAAATAACATATATGTTTAAGGAATTGAAATGGCGTTCGAGAATTATGATTATCAATATTTTCAAGAAATTTTAGATAATCTTACAAACAAAACACATCCAGAAATATATCATTTTCGTAAAGGAAATCATCCTGGACCGAAGTGGTATCTTAAGACTGTGTGTCCAACGCCAAATCTTAAACAAATAGATAAGCTTGGTTATGGTGATCTATGGTTTAATCTTGCTAAAGAAGAACCCAATATAATAAAACTTATTCCACATGCTTACGATTGGCACGGAAATAATATTCCATATATGGTTAGTGTTTGGATTGAAATAAAACATGACGTTATCATTACTGTTGATGATGTTTCTGGTTTAGAAGTTTTATTGGTAGATAGAGATTATGGGCATATTTTTTATGTTAACAATTTAAAACAATTGTTGAATGTGGCCCGCAGAGAAACAGGAACCTGGCTTAATAACCCGTCGATTGAATTGAAAGAATTGGATGATATTAAACAGATCGCAAATTTTCTTGATAAGAAAATGAAATATAAATTAAGAGGCGAAGTTGCACATTACATCAGAAAAGAATTCAAATTACTAGACGGAGGAAAAGAAAAAGAATAACAGGAGATCGAATAAATGCAAATAGACTTTCACTACTATGCAATTTATTGTTTGGCTAGAGCAGCAGGAATAAAAAGAAAAGCAGCACAAACTATTGCATACGCTTCGCAATATGTTGATGATTCTGCTGTTAGAGATATTGAATGCCATGAAGATGGTAGTAGACTAGTTTCAGAAGCAACAGCACATCATGCTACTGATATTAGAAATATAGATCGTGATGATCAACGATATATTTGGATTCCGTTTCATTTTTTTCCTGGAGGGAAAGGAAAAACGTGGACTGCAAAATTGGTATGTCGTAAAAATTCATCAATAGCTAAAGAAATGGTAAAGCATAATATAGCACAAGATAAGCCATATATTTTAGAACTTGTTGGAATTACAGCACATGTATATTCCGATACATTTTCTCATTATGGTTTTTCCGGAGTTAGTTCCAGACGAAACCGAATAGATGGTTCTACACTGAAAATTGGCAATTCATCACCCATTGTTAAACAGATCCTTGGAAAGAAATTAGGAGAATGGTTTTTAAAATATGGAAATCAAGGTGGGCTTCTTAAAAATATAAGAGCGTTATCGAGTTTTGGTGCTGAGATGACTACTGGTGCATTAGGACATGGAGGTGTTTCAATCTATCCAGATCAGCCATATCTTAAATGGAGTTTTGAATACGAATATCCCGACACGGTAACAGATAAAAAATCAGTTAGAAATAATCAAAAAACCTATTTGGAAGGTTCAAAATATTTGCATCAAATGTTTAGAAATTTTGTATTGGCTCATCCTAAATATAGAGACGACAATTCATTTAGAGAATTCAAAGAAATCAGAACTTATCTAAAAGAGATTTTCGCTTCTAAGATGCCCAAAACAGATCGAATCGAGGTATGGAAAGAATATGCACGTAAAGGAAAGCTCTATAATAAAAAAGAGAATATTCCTGTGTATGATGTTAGTATTTGGGAGAAACAAAAAGAATCTTTTACTTCCTTGACTTCTCCAGAAGATATTGCTAAAATGGGTGTGTATAATTTTTTTCAAGCAGCAAGCTTTCACAAGCATTATGTTCTAAGAGAATTACTTCCAAAACATAGGATTATTGTTATATGACAATTAACGCAGTTCGATTAACCGAAAATAGTTGGATACTTTATAATAAAAGACAAAAATGTGGTTTAATGAGAACAAATGGAGAAGGATACAGTATCCTCGGTGAACCATTTTTTGGTGATTATTTAAGTTTTGAAGAATTACAAGAAAGAGTTGGAGATAAAATTAAATTTGTAAAATCTAAAATCAAAAAACAATCAGAAGAAAATATTTTAAATGAATATCCTGTCAAGCACATAGAAATGTTTGACACCAAAATAGAAGAAAAATATTCTACATATACTAAAAAACAAGGCAGTAGTGACAGATATGCAGCAGGTTATTATGGAGTTAAGTTTAAAGGAGCATGGGTCCCAAAATATTGTCCAAGAGCCAAGACATTGGAAGACTATCCTTATATAGGGCCTTTTAAAGATAAAATTTCAAGAGATCATATTTTAAGGATAGAGAACAATAAGAAATGAATGATGAACCAAAAGAAATCCCCGAATTATTTTTTATTGGATTACGAGAAACATATTGGATACGTTTTGTTGGATTTGAGCAAATAGCATTAGCTCAAATTCGAGTCCTGGACTTAGAGGTTCATAATTATGATAAACGAAAATGAAAAAATTCATATACTACAGCGTGTTGGATTGCGCGAAACGTGGTGGATACGTATAGTTTCGCGCCAAAGCGATGATTGGAAGGCACCTTATTTTCAAAAATCCAAAATTTGATTTATTACCATACGGAAATTAATAAATGAACGAAATAGAAAAATTTATAAATCGTGTTCAAAAATCTACAAAAGCAAAAAGTAGAGAAATACGATTAACTATATCTGAGGCACAAATTCTTTCAAATGAGTTGGCTAAATTATTGATTATAGAAAATAAGCTTTTAAAAAGGATTGTAAATATTCAAGATGAACAATCTAAAGTAGCACCATCTGATAATGAAACCGTAATGGATGGTGGAAAATTTAAGTCTTGATTTTTAGATATAATGTGTTATAATGAAATATATTTAACCATAAGAGAAAAATATGACCAAAGAAGAATGGATAGATTATTTTTGTTTAGTACGCGATCAGATGTCATAGGAGACAAAAATGCCAGTTTTAAAAGGCCGTGGTGTAATATATGATCCTACATATGATCTTTCCGGGGTTGATAATATGACAACAAGTGAAGTCTATGAAGATCCATTTTGGGGTGCATTTGAACACGCAATAAAAATGCTTGGATTTTTTAAACTATTACCTGATAAAGAATGTGACTATTGGTTCGAATTTGTAGACGCTCAAGAATATCCTAGTGAAGAAGAATTAGACACATTTGTCAACATATGTAAAGATGGTATGAAGTCTACGAAAGAGACCAATCCATTGATTTCTGAAACCAACGATTGCGTGTTTGTGGGTTTAACAACTTCAGTAGATTGCGCGTTTGTGGGTTTAACAAATTCAGTAGAAAACATAGAAGGATATTGGCCGTATGCGTAAAACAACAAATCCTATCAACACGACCGCGCCCGGGGGAGCCGGGCTATTTGATAGGAGGTTAACATGGAACCTTATAAAGAGAAAAAACGTGAGCGGCGCATTCGTGATCGTGAACGTATGATCCAACACGGCAAACAAGTTTTCTATATGATGTGGGGTAGTTATTCTTTAAGCCCAAGAAGTTTTCAACGTTACCAACATTTTGAACACGAAGCGGAAATGCACGGCCGTAAATATTATAACAATCTAAAAGCATGTAGTTGTAGCATTTGTTGTAATCCGCGACGAAATGGATGGAACAAAGAAAAACAACGTCTTACTATACAAGAACTAAAAGCATTAGAAGCGGAGAAAGATAATGAAAGCTCCAAAGATTAAAGCAGGAACAGTAGTCTTACGTTGGAACGGTGGGTCCAATGATAAAGGCGTTGTCTTTAAAGTAACAAAGAAATATGCTACGATTCTTTGGAGCGGTATCCAAGAAAAAATCAAAAAAGAAACTCTAAAATGGCAGAAAAAATATTCATATGATAAAAACGAATGGGAATGGAATTGGAAGGCTCCTGCTCTTGATATAGAAGAAACACTCGACGAAAAAATTGAAGGTGCTTGGATTAAAACTTATCGAGCTGGAGAATTAGTTTCTAAAAAATTATATGAACCACTTTGGTTCACACGATCACATTCAAAAATAATGGAACTTTCAGGATTTCCTACGGTTTCTAAAAAAAGTATAAAAGATTTGGATACATTTTATGGTGAAGGAAGTTTTCTTATGATACTTGATTGGTTTGGTGCGGCATGTTATGATAATGAAAAAGCCGATGATGTCATAAAATGGATGGTAGGACCATTAAAAGAAATTATGACAAAGCGTGGAATTACAAAACTAACTATTAGTCAAGTGCCATTTCATGCTCCAGATTTTGGAGCACTTGTTGAGACAGTAGTTAAAAAACAAATTACTGCCACAATGGGCAAGGTTGTTCTTGATAGAATGTTTGATCGTGAGAAACTTGACACGATTCTTAAAGAAGACAAATATAAGATCAGTTCAGATAATGACATGATAAAGTTTGTTAAAGAAGTTGTCGAAACCAATCCAGGACAAGTTGAAGAACTCAAAGCAGGCAAAGAAAAAATTCTGATGTGGCTGGTTGGACAAGTTATGAAAGCATCAAGAGGTAAGGCAAACGCTGCTGAAGTTAAAGAAATGTTAATAAAAGAGCTAAATCTTTAAAAAAGTATTTGCCATCTTTGTTAAATTGTATTAACATAGAACATTGAGATCGGATAGCATGTTTGGATTAGCGTGATCTAATAAAGCGTTATCTGCGTAGGCACCTTCGTGACAGTGCTGCCAACTTGTTGAGGCATAAAAATAAAACAGGCGGTATTTTAGTTCACCCGTTTTTCCGTTAAAAAATAGTTGACCGGCCAGGTCGGAACAGGTCGTTAGCGCACGCACGCATTGGCACAAATGGCAGTGAATCTGTCAGAAGGGGTGATAGATGGCCATCTATCACCCTAGATCGAAAAAAGAGCTTGACATTTGTTAAAACGATGCTATATTACTAAATAGTATCAGGAGAAGGAAACAATGGTTAATAAAAATTCAGACTTTATCGAAGGATGGCGTGATATTAAGCCTCACGGAGATATCTAATGTCAGCCGAAACGATGATTAATGTAAAAGATTGGGACATGTAGAAATGATTTACGCAAGAGACCTTCCGCGCGGTGTTAACGCTCACATTAGCGGTGATGCCATTGGTGTATCCGCAGGTGGTTGGGGTATAATCCAGGAGAAGCAGATGATTACGAAAGACTGGTGCGTATAGACTCACCAAAACGGAGATCAAACTCTCCGTATGTATGCCATTCTACGTGGCGATCTTCAAATGACCCCAGGCAAAAGCTCAAGCCAGTTGGGTCACGCATTCAAATTACTCACAAAAAATATTATAGAAGACGATCCATAGACTGCCTCTGAGTATTTCTCGGATGGCGTAGGAACCAACGTCTGTCTTAAAGCCAAAAATTTAAATTCAATTGAACGTGCTTATCAAGAAGCGATAAGCGCGGGACTTCCGTGTGACCTGATCGTCGATCAAGGTCACATTATGCCTCCGCATTTTACCGGAGAACCTATTATCACTGCTCTTGGAATCGGACCGTGCCGACGCAGTGATATCGAGCATATCACAAAACGGTTCAGTTTAGTAAAGTGAAGGAGAGTATCATGAAGTTGACAGAAATGAAATATAAAGCATTTGCTCAGTTGGCATCGGAGATTGATAATAGGATTGATCGAGCAAGCAATCTCTATAACACTTTGCTTGAAGAAGCAGGTATTCCGTTAAGAGACGAGGATAAGTTGCATAACGGTGTCACCTATCTTGATGCTTTACATAATGGTATTGATATCGAATGGCAAACTTCTTGGAGTTATGGTGGTCATGCTAGTGGAGATTGTTATTTTCCTATGGAGCAACTTCTTGACGATACCTGGGAAGAAAGCATCACGAAGCGTGCAGAAGATACTATCAAAGACTATCGAAAAAGATAAGAGGAGAGAAGAAACGAGAAACGAAACGAGATCGCGAGCAGTATGATAAATTGAAGAAGCAATTTGAAGGAGATGTATGATGTCTAATCTAAAGGAACGTATTGATCATATCGAGAGTGAAAAGGAATGGCTTGAGAATCGAGTTAGTTCAATCTTTTCAAAATATTGTCAAGTTTATGGCATCAATGAAGCTTATGGTGTTGATAGCTGGGAGATTTGGGGTGATAAACTTGAAATCATACAGAATGTCAGTTGTCGAGGATGTTATGATGTGGAGAAACGCTCCTTGCCAGTTGAATACTTTTACAGTGATGATTATGAAAGTCTTGTTGAGCGAGATTTTCAAAATCAACAAAGGGAGGAAGAGGAGGAAAAAGAGAGAGAACGAGCTTTGAAAGCTCAACGACGTGAGGAAAAAGCTCAATTGCGTGAAGAGAAAGATAGAGCAGAATATGAACGATTGAAACAGAAATTTGAAGGAGGCGGATCATGAAGACGATTACACTTACGGACGAAGAGTTTGACAAGCTTATTGATATGTTAAGCGATGCTTGTGGAGCTCTGTATAATGAATCCACTACAAGATCGACCTGGAAACAGGAAGTGGATGAGGCCTATGCTTTTAGAGGCTTGATCGAAATGAAGGGAGACGAGTAATGTTAAGGAAGGGTAGCTCAGTGTTTAGAGCGCCACGTAGCTTCGGTTACGAGGAGGTCGGTGGTTCAAATCCATCCCCTTCCACCAAACGGGCGGTTAGCATATGTCTGGTAATGCAGCCATTTATGGAAATCAATTGAAAATGATGAGGCTACTCATTAGTATGTTGATGAAAGTATTTGGAGAAACGAGGTTCAAATCCTCGGGCGCCCACCAACTTAATTTAGAAAGGAGAACGAAGATGACTAAATTTAATTTCAAAACCCGCGAAGAATATCTGAAATGGCGTGCTGAATGGAAGGCCGAATACAAAGAACTTAGTAGAGAGATTCGGCAACTAAAGTGCGCCCGGAAAGAGTATATTTGGAAATATCGTCCTAAGGATGATAATGCGTCCAAGCGTCGAACTAAGGTTGGACCCAATCCAAATTATAGTAGTTCAGCTTCATGGAAAGCTGCTTCTAAGTCATATCGAGCAACTAACATGCTTGAAACGCTGAAAGAAGCAAAAGTAGAAGCTGGTAAGCAGAGAGCGGCTAGACTTGCTGCTGAATCGGAGGCGGCGTAATGCCGTCTCCTTTATCTTAAAGGAAAAGAAGATGAGACATTTAACAAAGAAAGAACAAAAGGTTTTGGACACCGCTTTAAGAAATTCCGTAAAAATAGTCCATCCAAAAAAGAAATGGATTGCTGTTGGAATTTTTAGAGACAGATGGTTCGAAGATGATGAACATGATACCGATAGAATCGAAAAATTATATTTTGAATATGTAGGTAGTGAAGAAGAATTTAAAAAAGAATTATTATTGTTCTGTGTACAAAAGCACTTGTCTGATACGGTATGGATTCCAAAATTTTATTTTATTGGCGAAGTCGACGAAAAAACTGGACCAAAACATTATAAGAGTAATCTTGGTTCAGGATATTATGATTGTAAAGAACCCTGGACTGGTGATGAATGGAATTTAGAATATCAAGAACAAACAAAAGAACAAAGAGAAAAGCATGAACGAGAACAGCGTAAACGAGAATTAAAAGAATTGAAAAGATTGATGGAGAAATATAAAGATGTCACAAATACCGATTGAAGAATATTTTGAAAAGTTAAGAAAAAGTAGTCCGGAATATCAATGGCCGTTAAAAAGAGCTGCGAAAGAAGAAACTAAACGAGACTTAATACACAAAGAATTTCTTTATGTAATAACATATTCCGGAATGTATGGTCCCGGCTACTTGCTGGATGATATGCAAGATTGGTGTCGGGAAAAGTTCGGAGATAGACACGGAGAATGTTACTGGCGCGAGTGTGAATGGGAATGGGATCGTTGGCACGAAGAAGTTGGTTTAGAAGCACAGCTAGACAAAGAGCTATACAGTAATAGTGGTTCCAGAGGTCCCCGCCCAGACAGGGATAAAGATCCGGAAGCTTGGGACAAATGGCAAGAAATAGGCGATAAAATTATCGATAATCATTTTAAAATGGTCGAGAAAAGATTAGATGCTCCTGGAGAACATTGTCATTGGGGAACTTGGACATCACATTTTGTTTGTAAAATAGGTTATGATGAGGGCTATGAAGACTTCTGTTTTA
>SDBV01013251.1_pt1 | contig 10514 bp, 11 predicted proteins | sample 2277081 | NCBI WGS metagenome assembly SDBV01 (sample SAMN10402039, study PRJNA504765) | marine sediment metagenome | isolation source: marine sediment core GS10_PC15, 223 cmbsf | place: Arctic Ocean: Southern Knipovich Ridge | collected 2010
TTCCGTTTGTGTTATCGGAAAAACCGCATTACGCCCTTTGTCCAGCTCTTGCACAATTTGCTCCTCGGTAAGTTGGTCAAGACCCGCATGGGTATACGAATGATTGCCGATTTGAAAACCACCTGTGTGCACCTCACTGACAATATCGGGGTGGTTTTCGGCTTTTTCTCCAATCATGAAAAACGTTGCTGAGGCATACATATCCCGCAGAATCGCGACTACTTGCGACGTAAAAGGTGGATGGGGGCCGTCATCAAAAGTTAGAGCGACAACCTTTTCCGGTCTTTTATCAGAGCGTGTCACGATCGTGGGCTGAGATTCCGTCAAGTTCTTTGCGGAAACGATCTTACCGCTAGTGACACCTCGTACTACTTCCTTTTTACCAGGGGCTCCTATCTTTTTTACAATCGTATACTCGCCACGCCCAAAGACCTCAGTGACATTAATTATGTCGTCAATGGTAATGGCCGTATTCTCGGTTCGATCTTCTGGCGGAGAAAACTCAACTATGGCATCGCGTTTTATAATTGTTTGACCACAGGCTACTTTTCCGTCGATGCTTATTTTTGGTAGTAGACCTACCCCTTCCTCAATTATCTTTCCGTCTACATCTAATAGATCGCCACGGCCAGGCCGAAAGCCGGCATCTTTCAGTATGGCGGCCGCATCTCCTGGTTTGGACGCGACAAAAACTCGTCCGTTAACCGTGAAGGGTACTTGGAATAAGTCCGGGCTCAGCCAGACCGCAACCATCAAGAAAGCAGAAACCAGGAAAGCTATCTTCAACGGTTGGCTTTTTACAAGATTATTTTTTAAGAAAAGAAGCCAGCTACGCATGGGTTTAGCTTACCATATGCCCAATTAAGTGGTCGAGAGAAGTAGCCACAAGCGATTAGCTTTTAAGCCTAAGTGTTATGATAATTGTAGATTGATGAGATTTGGAGCACACGTTTCGATCGCCAAAAGTCTGGCCGACTCAATTGACCGGGCGGTTTCGTCCGGTTGTGACGCTATGCAAATCTTCCCGGGAAACCCTCGCGGCTGGCAACCCAGTTTTTTAAGTCAAGATGAAGCTGAAGACTTTCGGGAAAGGCGAAGCAAAAATGATATCCGTCCCGTTGCCATTCACCTGCCGTATCTAGTTAATCTCGGCTCACCTGTCGATCGGGTTTTTGAAGCGTCAATTTCCTCGATAAAGAACACTCTCGCGAAGGCAAGACTAATCGATGCTGATTTTCTGGTTACCCATACCGGCAGCCATACCGGGGCGGGTTATCAAATTGGTTTTGACCGAATCATCGCCGCTTTGAACGAAATTCTTGAAGAAGACTTTGGCTCAACAAAACTGCTGCTGGAAAATACTGCCGGTGCCGGTCACACTATCGGTTCACGTCTTGAGGAGTTTGAAAAAATATTCAAAAAAGTCTCCTTCGACAAACGCCTTGGCTTATGTGTTGACACTTGCCATGCATACGCGGCTGGATATGACATAGCCGATAAAGAAACCTTAGACCACTTTCTGGCAGAGCTAGGGAGTTTGATCGGCGGGGAACGCCTTTTGCTCATGCATGCTAATGACTGCAAAAGCCAACTGGGGAGCCACCTGGACCGGCACGAGCAGATTGGGGAGGGGTCAATCGGACTTGATGGTTTCCGAAACATCCTGGCACATCCAACTCTTCAAGATATGACCTTCATTATCGAAACACCTCGACCCGTCCCGGGGGACGATGTCAAAAACCTTCAGACTTTAAAAAAACTGGCACCATCCGGCGCTTGAGCCCAAATAAACTTATTCCAGATCTGATCTAGCGAAGATCGACTCAAAATCGTATCCGGCTTCGGTTAGGGCCTCGGTTGCCCCTTCCTCCCGATCAAGAAGAGCAAGCATCTTAACTATTTTGCTCCCACCTTCTTCAACTGCTTTTGCGGCTTTCAATATTGAACCACCACTCGTCACAACGTCCTCAACCATCACAACTTTCGCGCCTGGTTTGAGTTCCGGCCCTTCCACCATTTTTCCAAGCCCATGAGCTTTAGCTTCTTTCCGAACAATGAAGCCGCTCACATCCTTGTTTTTTACGGTAAACAGGTAATAGCAAAGAGCTCCGATAATAGGATCGGCGCCCATAGTTGGTCCGCCGATACCTTCGTATTCGACATCATTTAACATTTCACCCATGATGTGGGCAATATAATAAGCGCCCTCCGGCATTAGTGTGACCTGACGTCCATCGAAGTAAAAATCACTAACGATACCAGACGATAATCTGACTGACCCACGCTTGACCGCCCCTAAGGTCAGCTGTCGCAGCTCCGCTTTCATTTGCACAATATCCATAGATCACACCCATCGCTTTGCAGTTGGTCTTTTCTTCATAATAGATGAAACTGAAGCGACTAATCCAGTTCCCGCCGATTCTTAAGAGTGACGCTTATCTCAGCGCCTAAGATCAGAATCATCCCGGTGATGTAAAGCCAGAGGAGCAAACCGATAATAACCCCGACGGAGCCATAGACCGCGTTAAACCTAGCGACTCTCGAGGCGTATAACGCAAAGAGACCTTTGGCCCCGGTCCAAGAAAGCGTCGCAAAGACCGCGCCGATCCAGACATCTCTCAGACTCAGTGACACATTCGGAATCACCTTGTAGATCACAACCAAAGCGACAAATGTGACCGCCAGGGCCACCAAACCATTGAGCAAACTAAGAGCCGCAAATGGCGGTGTTGCCTGAAATGAATCAAGCCAATAGTTTTGAAATGTCTCGTACCCGGCTGAAATCAAAGTTGTCAGCATCAACACGACGATAACAACGATGACACTAGCTAGTGAGAGCAGTTTTGAGAGAAGAAAATGACGACCGACAGACACTTTCCAGATCTTGTTCAGCGTAAATCCAATAGCGTCAAAAACCATGGAGCCCGTCCAAAGAAGCGTCAGAGCACCGATCAATCCGGTTGACTGCCTATTCATTGCCACAGCTTCGATATTTGATTTTACTGCCGCGGTAAACTGAGGAATAGCCTGATCGGTATAGGCCAAAATGGCCTCACTGCCACGAGAGGCAAAGAGATAGCCGGCTATCGAGATAGCCAAAAGGAGAAGGGGAAATATTGAAAAGAGAGCGTAATACGATATTGATGCCGCCAGATAAGCACCGTCGTCATCTGAAAAACGCCGATAGACTTCGATCACTAAATCGTAAAAAGAGCGCCAAAATCTCATATTTGATCAAGCCGCCTTTATAATGTTCAAATTGTTATCTTTGTTATTTTACACTTCTTTTGGCTGGCGTTTCACTCTTCCGAGCGCGCCAAGAAACGTTTAGGTTGCCGGTTGCCGAAGAATTTTTCGTCTCTTTCTGCTCTTGTTCCATCAAGCGTCTCTCAAGAATAAAATCCCTTGAGACTCCCGAGAGCGCTAGAGAATCGATGGCAATCAAGTTCTTTGATTTTTCTGTAAAATACAGTAGTTTCAGTGAATACGGCATGCCTTCTTCTTCGCGGAAATGACGGACTCCGGCCGCCCCTGTGGTACCGACATCATCAATCACCGTGCCACCCTCAACTTTTAAAGATGGTTTATGCGTGTGCCCTGTTAAAATCAGCGGAGCGCTTCCCACCAACTTTTGAGCATGCGCAATAGAGTGAATAGCCACTATGTCCGGCTCCGATTTAAGCGCTTGGAAACGCTTGTAAACTTGATTAGCAAACTCATTTAGCTTTTCTCCGGTCACGGGTTCAGCGTTGAATTCATGCGCTACCGGCTCAGATGCTCCGAATATCTTCAGACCCTCAATTTTTACCACATTATTGTCAATAATAGTCACATTTTCTTGACTACGCAATGTCTCCAGGACTGACTCAGAATCGTGGTTCCCGGGGACAAAAACATACGGTACTTTCAGTTTCGCGACGCGACCGATAAGGTCTGCTTCTATCGGAGTGCCTAAATCCGTTAGATCCCCCGTATCTATGATCAGGTCAACATGAAAATCTCGCACTACCTGCTCGATCAGATCCATGGCCGCGGGATTGTTATGTATATCGCTGACATGTAGCACTTTTAATGTGCCATTGCCCAACTTAACCGGCTCCCAGCTGGAAACCTTAGCGTAAAACTGATAAAGGTTCCCGGCCAAACCTCGCATTTCCGCCCGGAAAGCATCAAGATCGCTCATTTTGTCTTCCAGAGTGCCAATTAGCCAGGGCGCAGCTGTTAACATTCCGGTAAATTTTGGCTGGCGCCAAGCTTTTACGTCGTAGGTCTTTACAATCATAAGTCCGGGTATGGCTAAAGTCAGAATGCCTATCAGCAAAGCTATAATTGCTCTTTTCCAGCTACGACCAGGCAAAATTAAGCCGGCCATTAGACCACCAAGAGCAGCTAGTATCAATAAGCGTACCGCAAAATCGCGGCTAGCCTCCCCCAGCCCTTTTTCAGCCTCATTTATTAGCTCGCCTTGCGAAACATCGACCGATGCTAGACGGCGAACCTGGGTCATTGTGACGCGTTCGATTGAAATAGATATCCCGAATGGGACCTTATGGGTTTGAGCGCGCATTTCACCAAGAGGAGGAACCGTTATCCGGGTTATGCCTTGCTTTGATGGGAAAATTTTAGCTTCTAATGTCGTGCCCGCAACCTGGTAAGAGCTTTGGCCAAACCAAAACACGAAAACCAGGCCACCGACGACAGCCGCTAAAATTAATAAAGCTGTCGATCTAAAGCCGTTAGAAAAAATATATAACACCTCACGCCTGGCCAAAAATCGCTTTGACCAGACTCCTAGATTTTGGCACGCTAAACTCAAAAGTCAAGGTAGAGAGGGGATAAATAATTAAGGGGACACAATACTTAATTCTGAATACCGAATTAAGTATTGTGTCCCCTTAATTATTTTCTTAATTGTTCTTTAATTCGGTGACACGTACTTAATTACAAGTCAAATTAAGAACATGTCACCGAAGATTTAGTCTTTTGAACCCTCAGGTTTCGACGTTTCAGTTATCTCACGCACTTTGCTCGCAGCTAGATTAATCTTCGCCCTAGCTGCTTCAGCAGCAGTATCGACTTGCTCTTTTAGCCGTTCGCGAGTTTCCTGAACTTTAGTTTTTAGTTCTTCGCCTTTTTCTTGGGCTTGTTTTCGTCCGCTCTCAACCGCTTCAACAACGCGCTCTTTTTGACCATCAAATTCGTGCATTCCTTGCTCAAAATATTCATCCGCACGCTTCTTTAACTCTTCGCGCGTCTCTTCCCCGGATCGTGGCGCATACAAGATTCCTACGGCTAGACCAACTAGTCCGCCCCAGATAAAGCTTGAAAATCTACCAGTCATACATGTCACCTCCCATGATCAATATTAACTACTGAGACAAAACCAATGTCAATAGCAAACTGACAATGAGCTTTTTAAAAAAGTTTAAACAGCTTTTGGTTTTTTTGATTGCCGCTCACAAGCCATTTGAATCAGCCGATCGACAAGATCTTCAAAATCTAGTTTGGCGGCTGAGGCAGCCATTGGCAATAGGCTGGTTTCGGTCATTCCCGGACTGGTGTTGAGCTCCAGAACATAAGGGGTTTTCCCGTCTAAGATTAAGTCGACGCGCGATACGTCGCGACACCCGAGAGCGTTATGTACATCAATCGAGGTTTTCATAAGCTTATCCGTCATTTCTTTATCAAGACGGGCTGGCACAAAGTACTCCGTCGCCCCCATTCTATACATGGCCTCAAAATCAAAAAACTCTTTCGTTGTAACAATCTCCACAATCGGCAACGCTTCAGGCGGATTATTTCCGAGGATACTGATGGCGACCTCAGTACCGCTAATATATTCCTCAAGAACGACCTTGGAGTCATAACTAAGGGCCCCGATGAGAGCTTTTGGTAGATCCTGAGCCTTGTGCACAATTTTTATTCCGAGAGCGGAGCCTTGCCCGGCTGGTTTAACAATTATTGGCAGACCCAGAAATTCTATGGCTTTATCCAAAGCGCTGGCCGCGCCCATTTCTTTGAAAGATTCCGCGCTCATTGTTAGCCATCGCGGAGTAGTGATGCCGGCTCGATGCATAATCTCCTTGGCAAGCACTTTGTCAAAGCTAGCAATGTTCGCGTAGACGCCGGGACCAGTATAGGGTAAGCCCAGAAGCTCAAGTAAGCCCTGGACAGTCCCATCTTCGCCATATTTCCCATGGAGAGCTATGTAGACAACATCTGGCTTTACGTCAACTAAATTATCGACAAGATTTTCGTCAACATCAAAAGAGACATAATCATAGCCTTTCGCTTCCAGTGCTTCACAAACGCGAAGACCACTTTTTAGCGAAACCTCGCGCTCCAACGAACGCCCACCCATTAGAACCGCTATTTTAGTTGACACTTTGACACCTCACTAACCGATGACCCAAATCATTTATGCAAATGGTCCGCAACCGAATGGTAAAGAGAAATCTGATCCTTGACAACTTCTCCCAAACGCCTGACTCCTTCTCGAACATCTTCTTCGCTCGGATAACAGAATGCCAACCGCATATAATTAGCACCGATGCCACCAACAAAAAATGACCTTCCAGGAACAAAAGCGACCTTTTTATTTATGGCTTCAGCCAACATTTCGGTGGTATCGATAAACTCCGGCAACTCAACCCAGACAAAAAATCCACCGTTCGGTTGCGTCCAAGAGGCTTCTTTCGGAAAAAACTCTTCGAGTGCTTCCAACATCACATCGCGACGGCCTCTATATATATTTGTCAGTTGCGCGAGATATGCGTCGAGATCATTGGCCTCAAGAAACTCTTCGACCACTCTTTGAGTAAAAGAGCTAGAACATAAATCTGCCGATTGTTTCGCGAAAATTATCTTTTCTAATATGGGGTGAGGGGCGACAACCCAGCCCAATCGAATCCCGGGAGAAAATATCTTCGAAAACGTGCTGAGATAGACAACCGTGTCATCGAGTGCCCTTAAAGAAGGAAGGTTTTCTCCTTCAAAACGTAGACGGCCATATGGGTTATCTTCGACCAGAAGCAAATCGTATTCAGCGGAAAGCTCGATGAGGCGCTTTCGCCGCGGTCCGCTCATCGTGATCCCAGCAGGGTTGTGGAAATTAGGAACCACATACATAAATTTAGGTCTGATTCCTTCCTTCTTCAACTCTTTAAGCTGCTTCTCTAAAAGATCAACGCGAACCCCTTGGTCATCGAGAGGAATAGCCACTATTTTTGGCTCATATCCGATAAACGCGTCCAGAGCCCCAACGTAACTAGGTGCCTCAACAATAATATGGTCGCCTGGATCAATAAATATTTTGCCTATCAGATCCAGAGCTTGTTGGGATCCGTCCGTGATAATTAAATCTTCAGTGTTAACCACGATATCATCTTGGGCCATCATTTTGGTGACGTGTTTTTTTAATCCAGTGTGTCCCTCTGACGGGCCATACTGCAGCGCCTCGTTGCCCTGACGCTCCATACAATCAGTGGCAGCTGAGACCATTTTGTTCATTTTGAATTCTTTTGTGTAGGGCAAGCCGCCGGCAAGTGAAATAATATCGGCGCGAGCTGTTACGCTCAAAAGATCGCGGATCGCGGATGACTTAAGAAGCAAAGCCCTATTCGCGTATAAATCCCCCCACTTATCAAACTGATACCTTGTCATAGCGACCTCCGCGGCCAGACCCTAGAAGACTCTTTCCCCAAAACTCTTTTCATTTCTTTTAATAAATAAAAAAATCCCGTCCCCAATTAAATAAATATTTGTAGGGACGAGAGGAACTCTCGTGTTACCACCCTGCTTCACCTTTGCCTCACGGCCAAAGATCTTACCAAGGAAATGAGTTATAAGAAAACTCACCTGCTTTTAGTAGATAACGGATACACCGGCCAGCCATACTTATATTTCCGAGCTCTTCCCTTTCTAAAGCCTTTAATCAATATTGGCTAATTATACCAAGGCAACTTTCGGAATCAAGCTTCTTGAAAACTACTTCTGTATTAGCTCGTCTTCCTCTTTTATCAACTGCGACTCGGGAGTCCGCTCCACCGGTCTTGGCACTAGTGCTTTGTGCTTGATCTGCTGCCTCGACAGCCAGCCTTGAATACCGGAGAAGATGAACTCAACCAGTAGTGTAATCAGAAGTATTCCCGTTGCCGCGATATCAAATATGCCCTCGTAGGGTGTATTGACCGACTCAATGTTGTTTAGCGGCGCAACCATATACTCGGTCGTCGAAATCACGAAATCATATCCCGGAACTGTTTTCAACGTGCCAAAAAAAAGAAATATGATTCTTAAAAGCAGAAGTATGCCAACCACAACTAGCGCTAAGACCAGAATTCTTACTATGGTATTAAAACCACCATATACTTGACCAGACATATTGGGCTGCTCGTCCATGAATTCTCCTCCCCTGTTATCTTTACCTTGGCGAACGTCAAAAGCATTGATAGGTATTTTACCTTCTTTGGCCACATCAGGAAAGCCTTAAGAAAAGATGGCATGACCTAGTTGAGAAAATATCTTTATAAATTATCGAGATTATTCTAGTCTTTTTTGGGGGACTGAAATATAATGCGAAAAAATCGATGTTTTTAGCATCAGCGAAAAGAACAAATCAGGAGGTAAGTAATATGAAGCCAAAAATTATCGCGGAGGAATGTATAGGGGACGGCATCTGTGAGGAGATCTGCCCAGAGGTTTTCGAACTAAGAGATGATGGTCTAGCCTATGTTATCGACGAAGACCCTCCAGAGAAACTGAACGACAAGATTGAAGAATCAGTGGAAGAATGTCCTACTTCGGCAATTGTTATTGAGGACGCGCAATAGGCTAAAGCCAAACTGAAAAAATCAAGCCGCCAGCTCTTCCTCGGGCCCGTAGGCTTCCAATACGATAGCGTCGGTCGGGCATTCTCGAACCGCTTCTTCTACTGCTGTCCAAAAGTCGGAGTCGGGGTTTTTATCCAGTACATGCGCGAAGCCATCGTCTTTTAGTTTAAAGACTTGCGGACAGATATCTTCGCAAATCCCATCGCCGATACATAATTCTTTTTCAATAATTGGCTTCATATAAATCAAATATACCCAAGGACTAAGTGATCAAAAACTTGCACTCAAGAAGAGCTTGCGGTCTTTGCTACTTTTTTAGGTGCGCGACTGCGTTTTGGAAAAGCGGCGGCAAGGACTTCGTCCATGTGCTCAACAAAAATGAACTTCAATTCTTTCCGCACGTTTTTAGGAACAAGATCAAGATCTTTTTCATTGTCACGAGGCATGATTACTTTTTTTATCCCGGCTCTATGAGCAGCCAGCACTTTCTCCTTGATGCCTCCTATAGGCAAAACCCGTCCCCTGAGCGTTATCTCACCGGTCATGCTGACACTTCTATCAACCGGCCTTTTGGTCAAAGCTGATATCAAAGCCACCGCCATTGTAATTCCAGCCGAAGGTCCGTCTTTTGGAATCGCGCCACCCGGAACGTGAATATGAATATCCAGATTCTTGTTAAAATCATCATCTATTCCCAGATCGGCAGCGCGTGACCGTATATAGCTAACCGCGGCTGTGGCTGACTCTTTCATCACATCGCCGAGGCGACCGGTCAGCATAAGCTCGCTCTTTCCTTTTAATACTGTGGCTTCAACTCCCATGACATCGCCGCCAACTTCTGTCCAGGCAAGTCCGGTGGCCAGTCCGATTTGATCCTTCTCTTCGGCCATACCATAACGAAACTGCGCCGGTCCTAGAAACTCTTGCATATTAGAAGCCGATGCTTTGACGCTCTTGGCCTTGCCCTCGACAATGCGCCGGGCGACTTGGCGGCAGATCGCCGCGATTTTTCTCTCTAGGTTTCGCACGCCAGCTTCCCTTGTGTGCTCGCGAATGATTTTCTGGAGACCGTCTTCGGCAATGGATAGGTGTTTCTTTGCCAAACCGTGCTCCTTAATCTGTTTGGGCACAAGATATTGCTGAGCGATTTTTATCTTTTCCGCTTCCGTATACCCGGGGAAATGAATTACTTCCATTCTGTCCTTAAGAGCGGGATGAATTGGATCGAGCAGATTAGCTGTCGTAATAAACATTATATCTGACAGATCCAAAGGCACTTCAAGATAGTGGTCACTAAAGGAATTATTTTGCTCAGGGTCTAGAACTTCGAGTAACGCCGAAGTCGGATCGCCTCGAAAATCAGCTCCGACCTTATCTATCTCGTCCATCATAAAGACGGGGTTGCGAGCTCCAATTTGAGATATTGATTGAACAATGCGGCCCGGCAGCGCGCCCACATATGTGCGCCTGTGACCGCGTATTTCCGCCTCATCGCGAATACCGCCGAGCCCGACCCGAATGAATTGCCCATTCAGCGCTCTCGCGATTGATTGGCTAATTGATGTTTTTCCCGTGCCCGGAGGCCCGACAATTCATATAATCCGTCCGCGCATTTTTTCAGTTAGTTTGTGAACTGCTAAATATTCAAGAATTCTTTCTTTAACTTTTTCCAATCCATAGTGG
>SDBV01013253.1_pt1 | contig 10513 bp, 8 predicted proteins | sample 2277081 | NCBI WGS metagenome assembly SDBV01 (sample SAMN10402039, study PRJNA504765) | marine sediment metagenome | isolation source: marine sediment core GS10_PC15, 223 cmbsf | place: Arctic Ocean: Southern Knipovich Ridge | collected 2010
GAAAAGATCGCCACCGCGTCTGACGAGGCAACCAAGAGTCCCTGCAGAAACAGAATTTCCCGACCAACATGTTTTACCATTACGCTCAACAAATACAATGTGATTAGGAACTTCAACACAATAGACATCGCCTTCATAATCTACTAATTCTGGCTCAACTCCAAGCCGTGGAGTCTTCTTTACATGACTGAATCCAACACGATAGCTATCGCCGCCGCGAATCCAGCGATCTTCAAACCAATGCCCCCTATTATATCTTTTCATTATTGTCGCCCCATATCCACACTTAAGGGCTATCTCAAGAACATCGGTAGCTAGTCGCTCTGAGGCAGACTTGTAATGCCTATATTTCCCACCATCATAATGCCCATCCCCATTCATCAGAGATTCAAGGAGAATTCCTAATTTTCTTGGTGGAAGATTCTTGATATCTTGAGGAATATACTTCTTTTTAGCGGTTCCAAATCGCTTAAGATATAGCGATAGTTCAGTATGCGCAAATCCAATGCTATTATTAGCTGCTACAAACGCACAGACACCCATTCGTTGCAATAAAGCAAGTATCTCTTTATGGTATCTACCACTGCGCTCCGAAATTGCAATATTGCGACCACTAGACGAACCTTCAGATAAATACCAACCCAAGAAGGCTAGCCAATCATCCATTACAAATCTCTGGGGAGAGCGAAATACCATTGGCTTGCAAATCCCCTTAGACCATCTCCATGCAGTCTTATAACTTACAGGGTGACACCTTGCAAACTCACTTATAGAGCCATCCCATCCCTGTAACGCATCAAAAGCTTTTCGATGTGGAGTTTGCGAAGGTATCTCAAAAAAATCCAACCCCTCCTCGCCACGCCACCGCATATCTCTCTTAAATTGTATATTCTCCCATGCGTTACTCTCTAACACCTCTTCAGCAGTGGCCAGAGAAAAGTCGCGGGGACTATACCTATTTCTAAAATACAAGTTGTGACTGGGCGTGACAAGTAAATCTACTGTCTTGCCCCGGAACCTTATCATTTGACCTTTATGTTCGTAAAGAAATAACCCTGTTGGTTTCTGATATTCTAAAAAGCCTGTGTCAGAATTTAACGTAGCTATTTCAGATCGCCCATCCATCTCGTAGAAAAACTTAAGTCCGGTGCGAGTAAGAATTCGCGTTTTTTCATCAAAGCATTCGTGGCTGATAGATACGCCACCAAGCGCGGGCCGGCAGCGAAAGCGCTGATCCTCTAGTGCACGAATCATCCCGACCTCCCTCACGTCAGTCCGTACCGCACCCAGCGCCCGCGGGACCAGGTCGGAAGAAGCAAGTTCAGCCTTGGCCAGCTTCCTCTCCACCGAGACCACCACGCACTGCTCGTCGGTGATCTCGCCGCCAATCTCCTTGAATCCAACACCACAGGCAACCACGCCGGACTTGGTCAACAAATAGTCACAGGCCTGTCTTTTCACCCACTGCGCGTCACTCATATCGATCCCCCAATTGAACTATCTCTAGCTCGCTAATGTCGTACGAGGTGTGCGACAACGCAGTCTTCAGTCTCCAGCCGCCCACCTCCCCACCCCACGACACCACCTTCAGAAACACCGTTCCGCCAGGAGCAATAGCCAGCACCCTTGCCAAGAAGGCTGCGTTCGTCTTCAATTCCACTATCGTCTCTCCGCAAACCAGATCGCTTGGCTCCACTTGCTCTCAATCAGCCTTCTTCCCTATCAGTCGCTCGTTGAGGGCGATCAAGTTCTTCTCCTGTTCCACCATAGCCCTGCTCAGTTTCTCGCCCCTCATCCGCTCTGTGTCCACCTCGTGGGCCATCCTCACTGTCTCGCGCTGCTGGCTACCTAATGCCTCACGCAGCACAACGCTCTCCATAAACAGCTTGCCCAACTCCCTATATACCACATCTGTTGGATGCTTCACGTCATCCTCCTCAGTCAACCCGTACAGGTTGCAGTATCAGGCCTGGCTCCAGAACGTTCACTCCTACCTGCACCTTATACATCACAGTAACGATCATGTGCCACATCCGATCTTCCTCATGGAAATGCGGAGTTGAGTTAATTTGATAGCCAGAGTGCTTCGTCGCCTTCAGCCACTCAGCGACCTCGTCGTACAAGGCCGAGGCATTCTCCATCGTCCCTGCAAAGTATTTAACCTTGATGTTCAGTGAAGCTGGCATTGCCACCCTTTCTAGGCCCTCGGCCCCGTCCTATACAATTCCACCCACGCCGATCCGTTCCAGCGCAACCCCAAGACATCGTACTGATCCATAGGGTAGTCATCCTTCAGGATTTGGGTCGTTCCTGTGTTCTCTATGTTGATCACTGCAACCTCTGTGTTATGTAACTCCAGTAGATCACCTACCGTAAAGCCAGATGTGGAGATAGTTGGCGTTACTTCCCCCGCTGCTGCGATAGGCTGGTAGCTCCCCGTTGGGACGAACGGGGCCCCATTGGTAACACTGATCTCGGTCTGCACGGCGAGGTTCAGGAATGTCCCAACCCGGAACTCCCCTGCCCCATCAATGTCAGCGGTCAAGGTAATGCCCCTAACGGAGAGATCGCCGAGTTTGTCCCAACTATATTCTGTCACTGCCGAGATTTGCACCAGGTCCTCGATGGGTGCAACGGACAGCCCATTTTGAGTCCGGGTGATCCTGATTAGGTATTCACCCCCTAGTCCCACCAGCCAGCCTGGTATGTCGGCATCATGCCAGGCAATGATACCCGTGTTTCTAAATCCGTTTGTCCCGTCCGCGGGCGTGAACGCCGTCCACGCACCAACGCCTGTCGAGAACTCGAAGGCGGGCCTGGTACCAGGATTGCTAGCAACTGTATCTAGAATAAACTCTATCTCCTCAAACTTAGCAGCATCGCCTATGACCACAGCGTAGTTATCACTCGCAAACAGTGTCACATCGGTTAGCACGCTGGTAAATGCCACCAGCACATCACCGTCCGCAGTGGTTGAGGCAGAATCCATATCCCCGAAAGTTCCAGCCAGTTGGAGTATTGGATCCACTAAGATGCCTGCTTCGAGGGCGATTATGTTATCCAGGCCACCCTCTGTAGCAAGCACTTCAAGACCAGCAAAATGCCCTCCAGTAGCAGCAAATCCATTTATGTTGATTAAAATTGCCTCTTCGTTCTCCCCTGTGACGATTGCTCCTGTGGTATAGTTGATGTCGATGCCTTTGATGTCCCCTATACCATTCGCATTGACATCCACTTCAAATGCGTGCTCCCCCGCTATCGTTGCGGCAAATGTAATGTTCACACCCCCCACTATCTCCAGTTCGTGATTGGGGTTCGTCGTCCCGATGCCGACGTTGCCGTTTGTGTCTATCCTTATCCCATTATCAGCAACATTAGCCGCAGAAAATTGTATCTCATCAGTACTTCCTGCTTTAAATTCAATAAGATTAGCACTTGGCGCAAGTATTTTCATTGCGGGCGTGCCAGTTTGAGCGTTATCTTGGAATCTAAATATTTTCACTCCCGCAACATCTTGTATTACTACCAATTTTGAATCTGGCCCCGTTGTTCCGATGCCGAGATTGCCCGCGATTGAGCTGTCACCCGTACCTCCAATTGTTAATTCACCATCAGCAGAGATAATATTTCCGACCGCCGCTATATTTCCTGAAGAATCCACCTGAAATTGAGAGGAAGCTCCTACTGATAACATAGCCGATGGACCCGTTGTCCCGATGCCGACGTTGCCACTGCTGCCCTCCACAAACAGTGCGCCTGCTATTCCACCAGTCGCCTCAATACGAAAATCTTCGTCGTTGCCAGCCTCGTTGACCACGACCTCTACCCCCGCATCGCTGCTAATACTGTCAAGCGCGATGTCGCCGACATTAGTGATGTTACCGTCAGTGTTATTGATGGACGTACTGACCAGCGCCGCAAATGTGCCAGCGGCCGCCGAAGACGCGCCGATGACCGTGCCATCTATCGCTCCACTGTCAATGTCTAAATTGGTTAGATTCTGATTGTTGAGGTCTTGCGCCGCACCCCAGGTCAGCCCGCCATCCACCGTGACCCCCGACAGCGTTCCCCCGTTGATATCTACCGTCGTCACAGTGCCCAGGTCGGCCACGGTGTTCCCCGCGCTCGTCCAGTCATTGCTCATTGTGAAGCTGGAGCCGTCGTCAGCCGAGATGGTATCGAGAGCGATGTCGGCCACGTTGTCAATGTCAGCGTCGCCAGCATCCAGACCCGTGCCATACACCACTGTAGCAGAGGTGATGTTGCCTGTAGCAGATATGTAGCCTGTTGCATCTACGTTGACTACTCGCACGCTGCCAGTCAGGGTGACGCCACCAGTGACCGAGAGCGTGCCGGCGGCTTCTACGCTGCCATCCGGACCCACTCTGAAGAGAACAGTCTCAGTGTACGCCTGAGCCTGTATTAGGTCAGCAGTTTGAGCCGTGGAATACGCTTCAACCTCGAAGAGCACAACGTCAGCATTACCATCTACTTTCAACCTACCGAAGCGACTGGTCCACTGCGCCCCAACTTCCTCCATCACACCACCCTGGATCAACAGCGCACCTATCGCACCGCCAAGCAAGCTACATCCCACTACTGCGATTGCGACCAGAACAATGAGTTTCTTGTTCATTTTGACTTCTCCTGTTAATTGAGTATAATAGTAGACGACTAGACAGCGTAATTGCAACGCAGCGGCCTATTTGTTTACTAATATCCTTGCCCGTTTGTTGCAGTGTCTGTCTAGTCAACTTACACCGCGCGGGCAGGGATTTTTGTTTCAAAGGCAAATGATGATTAAACAGTTAGCTTTCCCATTCTTTGAGCCCAATCCAAAACTGATTGTACTTGGACGCGATCCTGAACAGTCTGGCCGGTGGCTGGTTAGATGCCAGGTCTGTCAGAAAGTCAGAAGCCTGGGCGCCGCCGGCAAAAATAAAGCTATTAGGATGGGACGCTCTACCTGTCTCCAATGCGTCCGCAAGTCTATACCAAGCCCTAATCGCAAGCACCTTGCCAACACAGACACCTGCGTCATCATTGAGCAATATTTTGAAAAGCGTGGCGGAAGATGGAAGTCTCTAGTAATTTGCCCTGATTGTCGTAAACAGTTCACAAAGGCGTGTTGCAAGATTTCCAGGAATGAACACACTTTTTGTAAGACTTGCGCTATCCGCCGCACACGGGGTAAGCCGCTACCGAGTTCAGCAATTTCCATTGTTCTTCAGCCCTATCTCAAACAAATATCCCGAGATCCTAAGGCACAAGTTCAGTGCCCGTATTGCAAAACCACTTTTAGCAAAAGTCGCAGTAGCATACGTAAACAGCAACATACTATATGCCCAAAATGTGCTAATTCTACGCGACACCGATCATGGCAGTCCGGCCCAGAACATCCCAATTGGTCTGGAGAAATATCCAACACTGACAAACTCATCACGCTAGGAAAGAGCGCTCAGAGCAATAAGTTATGGTTACTCCAATGCCCAACTTGTCAAGAAATACGCTCTGTGAGCTATCACGGGAAAAGGGTAGCAGTAAGGAAGGGGTCTTCCTTTTGTCACCCATGCGCCGCTCGCGAAGCCGGAAGAAACAAGCGCGGAATTTCCATTAGCAAGCTAGGTAAGCGGCAACTGATATTGCCAGAGTCCTCGAACTGTATAATTCTCAACTCATGGATCAAAACCAAAAAGAATGGCACCAGTATGGCCCTTGTTAAATGTCCAGATTGTAACAAGGAGTTTTTCAAGGCCAGAACTAAGATATTCGAAAACAAACATACCGTTTGCAAAACCTGTGGCAATAGGCGTACATTTGGGAAGCTCATAGAGTCTCACGAGAACTGTATAGTGCTTGAGCAGTTCACAACAAGCCCAAACCCACCAATAGCTGCTGCGCTCGTACAATGTCCAGATTGCAAGCGCACATTCGTAAAGTTCAGAAATTCAATTATTCTATATAACCATACTGTCTGTTTTGATTGTTCAATCACACGCCGCTTTGGCGAAACCAGATGCAACGAGTTCGGTGACAACTGGCTTAAAATACGCAGTGATATTCGCGCCAGGGACAACCATGCCTGTCAATTTCCCGGCTGTGTAGAAACATCCTTGACGCAGGGCGTAGCTGTCAGCGCTCACCACATTACCCCTCGGCGCATGTTTGAGAAAGTCAATGACTCTAACACATCAAGTAATCTTATCTCTCTTTGCATGTCCCATCATGGATGGGCAGATCGCCATCTCAACGAATCCATTCCATTACTTCAGTCAGTTCTAAAGGAACGCCTAAATCCAGCAAGTGAGGTTGAGCACAATATCGTACGTAAGCGAGCCCAAGTCTCTTGACACAACGACGTCACCCCCAGCATTTATTGTAAGGCTAACAACATTTCCATTGCCATCGTTGTATATTTCATTGGTCTCACCATTCATCACTGTACTTACGCCACCCTGAGCCACACCCGAACTCGGTTTAACCATCCCTGATACCACAACCCCGGTCGTTATGTCACCAGTGCCCCCAGGAACTATTACTCTCGGCGTCCCAGCCAGGTCGTTGATCCCAACCAGCCCGTTCCCATACCCAACCACCACCCCGGCGTCAATCGCTTCCTCATATGTCAGCGGCAGGTAATTCGCCGCAGCGGCCTCGGCCCACTTGACAGACTTCCTGCCAACCAACCGCTTCGTTCCGCCAGCGTCTTCTAATTTCGTGATCGCAGCCACCCCGAACCCCGCAGCCGCCGTGCCGCTGGTGATGTGGCCTAATTCCTCGCCATCGGTCACCGCGTTCGTCACCGCATCGCTGATCTCCTTCACGTCGCCGCCAGCGGCCGTGATGGTTTCGCCACTTCCATAGTGCGCGCCAACCGCTTCTAGGTCTTCCTGCAACTGATTTAAGTCTTCAGCAACCAATTCAGTGCCGGTGCCGGGCGGACTGTCATCTATCTCGCGAACGTATGTGATTGTACTCCCAGGGAATCGAGCTGCCATTCTTCATCTCCTTACGCCCACATAAACAAGGTCTGACTAACCGCCGCTGCTGCTGCCGCAACAAAGGCATATTTCAGGTAATTATTTGTCCAATCAAGGTAGCCAATATGCGGCAAATCATTTGCATCTAGCGCCAGTACGCAATTTGATCCAACATTGCCAGTGCTGTCAACTATAGACCTGACCCAGCTACCAGTAGCATTAGTAGCATATTTAAGATCGTCATTCACCATATCGTAGTAACTGATATGCCCAAAGTCGCTAGCATCTAAGGCGAAGCCGAAGCACTGATACCTAGTTTCTACATTGTCTACCACCTCAGTATTCCACCCACCAATATCCTTGTAGGCGTAATAAATACGTCGCAGATCGGGAGGTGTTGATGCATCGGTGTATGCAATGTGTGGATACCCACTAGAATCCAAGTCTATCACGGTTGAATCTGTTAAAACATTGCCCACGCTTGCCGCAACTTCAATGTTCCATCCACCTATATCTTTATAAGCGTAGTTAATCTCGTCGCTAGTAGCATCTACATAACTGATGTGTGGATAATCGCTCCCGTCTAGCGTCAGCGAGCTAAAGTAACCAGCGCTGCCAGCGCTGTCTACGACCTCAATAGTCCAACCACCTATATCTTTGTAGGCGTACTTCAAATTATTGCTAGTGTTATCAAAATAGCTGATGTGTGGATAACCATCTGAATCAATAGCAATGGAGGATAATTCGCCAACGGTATCTCCGCCGCCGGTATCCACCGTTTCGATATTCCAACCGCCTATATCTTGGTAGGCATACTTGAGATTATTATTAGAGTCGTCAAAATAGCTGATATGTGGATAACCACTTGAATCAATAGCAATTGACGTATCCTCACCAACATCTCCAGTACTATCTACTGTCTCAATGTTCCACCCGCCAGCATCTTTGTAAGCATACTTTAAGTTTTGCGTAGCCAGGTCATAATAGCTTATATGCGGAAAACCACTGGAATCCAGAGCTAAGGCCGAATAAAGAAAGATGCTTGCGCCAGTATCTACTATTTCAATAGTCCAGTCTGGCATCCTACTGACTCACCATCACGCTAAAGGTCAAGTCTGCCCCCGCTACGCCAGAGCCTACCTGATCCACAGCGATCTTGATCATCTGTCCTTGCTCCAACAATGGGCGCCCAGCTTTCGTAGACAGCGTCCCGTCAACACCAATAGTTTCCCCGTCAGCAATGTAGGGCTCGTTGCCAATCGAATACATAGACCACCACTCAGTTGGACTAATCCAACGATACGCCTTGATAATTATGTTCGCTCCGGTCGGCGCAGTCTTCACAACCAATTGCGCTCCAATGATCTGCAACCCGTCCGGCACGCTACAAATGTACCAAGGAGCAGGGTCAGAATCAATCGACAGAGTGCCAGGCACAGTGAACATAATCTGACCGCGTGCGTGCCCAGTGTCGCCAACCTCGCTCTCGTCGAGGTAGCGACCCGCCAACTCCTTGATCACGTCCCTCATCGTTGGGAAGAAGCTGCCAAGCTCAAAGTCGTACCGCCAGTACCCATCAGCGATCATCCGCGAGGTCAGCTTCTGGATGACCAGGCTCTCCGCGCTCAACCCCCTGGCCGCGTTCGTAACCGGTATCGTATACCCGGCTCTCAGGCCAGGTTCATGCACCGCGCCCCTATAGGTCGTCGGATTCAGCCGTACAGCCAATTCCTTCTCCGCCACGAGCTGAGCCGTCGCATCGTCCATGATGCGACTATCCCGCACCGTAACTGCTATCCAGTGGCCAATCACATCAAAGCTGGCCTGGCTCTCGGCCGTGTACGTCCGCTCAATGATCTCCGCGCACTCGACCTTGATATTGTTCGTCCCAGACGGAGGGGCGCTGGCGAACTTTAGGTACTTCTCATCGAAGTAGTGGATGATGTCAAACTCCGCAAAACTCCCCGCTTGCCCACCAAGGCTACGAGGATACCAGTCAGCGCCACCACCCAAGTCTTCGTACACGTAGACGACGGGCAGACTCCTATCCCATCCACTGACGACCTTGTTCTCCAGCTCAAACCGCGTCTTGCTGCCGTCCCCGCTGAAGTATATCGTCGTGTACCCACTCGTGGGCGAGATGTACCTGCGACCAACCACCTTCACCCGATTGGCCACCGTCGCCCCAACGTGCCGATGCAGTCGCCGGCAGGGGAAGTAACCGTTCGCCACGCCAGAGATGTAGTCCCATTGCGCCGGGTTGTCCATCAGCTCGTAAGGTGCCACCTCGTCCCCAGGCGCGAAGTAGTGCAGGTTTGCCTTGCGCGCTCCGGCCGGCCCGTCGTCTACATAGTACACCCCGCCCGTTCTCTTGCAGATCTTGTCCAGCACCTGCTCAGGCGACAGATTCTCAAATCGCATCAGAGCCAGCGTTTCAATAGTCGCCACGTGCGTCGTCGTGTCGAAGATGGGCTGCTCCGAGCCTCCACCGATGTCGCCCCGCTTGCAATACTTACTCAGCACAGCGTCGATGATGTAGGCGTCGGTCCGATTCTCGTAAATCTCGTTGACAACTGCATCGTCGCCCACCCCATCAGTCTCGGTAGACCCCGGATGGGCTAGGAACCAGGCCCAGTTCACGATCACGGGATTGTAGTAGAACTCAATCCCCACGTTCCACTCGTCGAAGCTCTCAATGATACCGTAGAAGACGTGCTCCTGCGCTGCGTTCTTGATCAGAACTTCTTTGTGCCCGGCGATGTTAGTGTCTTGCCCGCTCGCATTTCGGTGGGTGAAGTAGCACCGCTTGACGGCCTGGCCGAGCACGTCCTCGATTCGCAATTGCACCACGCCAGGCACCTTGGTGTCGTCCATGATCTCCAGGTCTACCGGTGCCGACCCAATCACCACCGCCCGGATGTAGTTCTGTTTGAAGGGGTAATCTCGCGGCAGCTCCCCGTACTTCGTCCCGTCTCCGTATTTGGTCCCGTCCCCGTATTTCGCCACGATTACCTCCCGGAGTGGACACCTTGGAGCCGCAACTCGTTTCCTATTTCGTTGTCAAGGACCTTCTCAGCTCTCCACGCCTCAAATTCGAGCTCCGTAGGCCAGCGACCGGGCCCACCAGTCCAGGATCCAATCACCGTCACATTGTTCGCATTTATAGTTAGCGCGTCGGCAGCGATTGTGGCAGCGCCACTTATCGCCTGTCCCATCCCAATCTCTGGCGCCATTCCCAATTGCCCAATAAACTCCTTGCCCGTCAGAATGTCACCAGCCGTTGCCATACCAAATTCTTGCATAGTCTGGAACACTGCATTTTGATAATCTACCAGAGTCTCAAAGGCTCCCGCCTCCGCAGCCACGCTCAAGAAGTCCAACACGATTCCACCCATCGCCCGCAGCGCAGCCTCCCGCGCACCTTCCTGCTGCGCCCGCAGCCGCGCCTGAGCTTCCTCGTTTTGGTTGATCTGCCGCTCCAGCCGATCAGTCAGTCCTTTCTCCTGCGCCATCGTCAGCAGATCCTCGTGTCG
>SDBV01013254.1_pt1 | contig 10512 bp, 10 predicted proteins | sample 2277081 | NCBI WGS metagenome assembly SDBV01 (sample SAMN10402039, study PRJNA504765) | marine sediment metagenome | isolation source: marine sediment core GS10_PC15, 223 cmbsf | place: Arctic Ocean: Southern Knipovich Ridge | collected 2010
TTCACGTGATAGTTTGTTTGCTTCGGGGTATTCTGTGACCAAATAACCAAGACAAAGATCAACAAGTCGTTCATGGTCAATACGTTGAATCCATTTATGATTAATCCAGTTTAGTTTTTCTGGATCGTAGCGAACGTGTCCTGTTGATGCCATGTGATCAAAGTGCATGTTTTGAGCAAGTTCATCTAATGACATAATTTCATGATCAAATTTTCCACCGCCAATGATGGCAAGATAATTGACTAGAGCTTCTGGCAAATAACCTGCGGTTCGTAGGTCATCGAGCGCAAACCCAAAGTCGCGTTTTGAAAGTTTTTTTCCTGTCGTATTGCAAATGATTGGTAAATGCCAAAAAACAGGGAGGGGCACATTGAATGCTTGGTACAACGCTGCTTGACCTGCTGTGTTACTCAAATGATCCTCACCGCGTAGCACATGACTCATGTTCATTATCATGTCGTCGACAAAGTTTGCAAACATAAAAGTGAATGTGCCATTTTGTCGTGTGAGTGGAAAATCAGAAAAATGTTTTAAATTGAATGTAATTGTGCCGTGGGCTAAGTCGTTGATTATAATTTTTTTATTCGGGTCAAGTTTCATGCGCCAAATAAATGGTTTTTTGGCGTCCAACTTTTCTTTAATTTCTGCTGCTGACAATTGTGCACATTGCCGATCATAACGGGGAGGAAGTTTTAAAGCGATCTGTCGTTTGCGTTTTGCATCAAGTTCTTCTTGGGTACAAAAACAGCGATAGACTAAATTTTTTTCAATTAATTCGTTTAGTTTTTCTTGGTATATTTTAGCACGTTGTGATTGAATGTACGGGGCGTATGCACCATCTTTGTTTGGGCCTTCGTTGTAATCAAGGCCAAGCCATAGAAGATCTTTTATGATCTGCGCGCCGTCTTTGTCAAAAATTCTGTTCGGGTCAGTGTCTTCTATGCGGAGTACGAAATCACCGTTCTGTTTTTTGGCAAACAAATAGTTCATGAGTGCTGTTCGTACATTTCCCAAATGGAGCATGCCGGTAGGTGAGGGGGCAAAACGTACACGAATGGTTTCTTTTTTTGCCATGTTCATCTTGAAATAAAAAAACTGATATCGACCTTTATTACGCTTTTTTCAAGAGTACTTTCAATTGTGTATTAAGTCTACTTTTTGACAGTCTTGCTATTGCTTTGCTACTGTCTTTCGGAGTAGTAAAAAAAGGAGCAGAGTGATGCCTTGTTAAAAGTAGGGCATCACGTATATGTACTAGTTTGCGTTTTTGCAAGTGTAGCGCATGAAGTGTAATGAGGCAAAAAAGGAGAGAGTAGTCATGAACAAGGGTCTTAAAATCATGTTTCCTTCTGAAATTCCCGATCAGTTTTTAGGAAATAAATTGCGAGAAAAAGCGCATATTCTTGGCATTGAAGGAACCGCGCAAGTTATTGCAGTTGATAAAAAGGTAAAAATAATTGCATGCGGAAAAAAAGAAAGTGTCGATCAATTTTTGGATGTTATTCACGATTTGCTTTCTGAACAAAATATTTATGATGTTGAAGTTGAACCCTTTATAAAGCGTGTTGACTATAGAGGAGTGTTTAGAGTTATCGAATAGCCAAAAGAGATACGCACGTTTATTTTCATTTTATGATACACTCAGCATGTGTTTTAGTTGTTTGTTGGTCATTAACTAACTTCGCTAAAAGATACAGTACGGTATTAAACAACATGTGATCTTGTTAGGGCGTACGTGTCTCGGTTTTCCTGTTTTTACGTATTTTGTCTTTTTTTTTATGCACACCACTCTGGTTGTGCGTCAGATCTGTTTTTGAATGATACTGAGGTTCGACGCATTGTCATTAATCGTGCTGATTACAAAACTATAGTAGATGTTTGTAGTCAACAGATCACCGAACCTTTTTTATTAGAACAGGTAACCTTTGATGCTGATGTTGTTATACAAGAAAATGAATTACGTTACTTAGTCGAATTACATAAAAATACTATTGTTAGTCCGCAAGAACTAGCCAACAGTATTTCCTATCTTTTTAAAAAAAATAAGTTTGTAACTATTACCTGCACAGTCCAACCTGGCAAACATGGTAGTTGTGTGCATTTTGATTTATGCGGATTATGGATTTTTCAAAAACTAAAGATCAAGGGAATTTTTATTGGTAAGGATACCTACCAGCAATATTACATGCTTGATTCGGGAGATATTTTTGACGATGACAAACACAATCATTCAGTAAAAAAAATTCTTGAAATAATAAAAGCTGAGGGGTATTGCGGTGCGCATATTGATGAAAAAATTGAGCGTAATGACAATACTAAAACGGTATGTGTAACACTCACGTTGAACAAAGGATCTCGTTACACCATTAACAACGATATTGGCCTTATTTTATATGGTGCTAAAAGTCACCCAGAAGACATACCAATTTTTAAAAAAAAATTGCAGCGGTTTTATTTAAAAAATCTTGTTGGTGTTTATTACACCAAAGAAACATTGAATAAAGAAACGTGTGCATTTAAACAATATTTAGCCAAAAAGGGATACCCATTTGCCACGGTCGAATTAAAAGAGCACGTAGATAGTAAACACAAGCGAATAGATTTAACATTCAAGATTGATTTACAAAACAAAAAAGAATTTATTTTTACCGGTAACACTTTTTTTTCCTCTGGTTTGTTGAGTGAAAGTATGCTTGTCTTTGGTCAATCAACGTGGCTTTTGCCGGCATCAATTTTGGCAGAAGAAATCGAAGGTATGTACAAAAAAAAGGGTTTTTTTGATATTGACGTAGAGGCCACAGAAGAATCAGATGCGTGCTATTTTACTATTGATGAAGGCGCGCGCTATATCATTAAAAAAATTACCTTCAAAGGTGTCGAACATTTTGATCATCACTACTTAAGGAAAAAGTTCTTTTCAAGTTCGATGCGCTCAAAATGGTACGATCAAGATCGTTTAGAAAAATCAATAGATTGTTTATTGTCGTATTATTTTCAGCAAGGTTTTTGGAGCGCATCTCTTTTGCAACAAGAGTTCAATTGTATTGGCAAAAAAAATGAATACGAGGTTGTGATTACACTTGATGAAGGTGAAAGAAGTTATGTAAGTAGTGTGTACATTGACTCGGACGAATTTATTCCTCTGCGTGGTCCTTTGCGTAAAGTGAGCAAAGAAACTATACAACCGTGCACAGTGCACCTTATACAAAATCAAAAACAATGGATCTGGGATTACCTTAAAAAAAAAGATTTTACTGATGTGCATGTGCAGCCAGACATTGTGCAAGATGGTTCTGATGTTACGTTGACGTGGAAAGTTGATGTGCGCAGGGCGCATGTTGATTTTGGTAAAACCGTTCTTGTTGAAGATGGTAATTTTCCTTTTGAGTATGTGTTGCGTGAATTACAATATAAAGATGGGGATTGTTGGGACAGACAACGATTAAAAGATTCGTTATTAAAATTAAAACGTTGGGATCTTTTTGATCACATTTATTTCTATCCTGATTCGGAATTAGATGCTAATGGTAAGCGTGCAATCATTTTAAAGTTAAAACAAGATGATCCGTTTGAATTACGTATGCGTGGCGGTATTGGCTTAATTAATGTGGGTAGAACCTATAAATTCCGTGGCGTTATGTACACAGCCGGTGGAACGTTTTTATACCGCAATCCAACGAATCGCGCAGATCTTTTTCGGTTAGAACTTGATTTTTCACGAACGCAACAAGTTGTGCAAGCAGCGTATCTTCGACCATGGGTTTTTAATATGCCATTAGACGGATTGTTCCAAGTGTATGCAAATAAATTTAAATATCCTGGTCTTATTCACGGACAGCGTAATTTATATTCAGTTTTACAACAAGGTTTTTTAGCGGGTCTTACGCATAAACGCAAGCGTGCCTATTTTACGGGCAACATTGGTGTTGAATGGATGAAAACAAAAATCAGTGATGAAAAAAATGAAGGCCGTATTTTTAATAGGCGTGTTGCACGTGCTATAAATTTTGAACCCGAACTCCTTGATAAAAAAATACCTTATTTTTATTATGAACCAACGCTTTATGTAAATTATTTGGATGATCAATTGTATCCTACGCACGGTTCGTTAACGGTACTTTCGGTAAAAGGAATGGTGCCGATAGGAAAAGTAAATGCAGCATCTTATTTTGTTAAGTTGTTAGCAGAACAATCTTTTTTTGTTCCTATGCGTTCGTGGGTGTTTGCGTTGCGCGGACGAGCGGGCTATATTATCCATCGTCACTTTCGTAATATTATGCCCTCTGAACGATTTTATTTAGGAGGTGCTCATTCAATTCGTGGATACGACACTGACATGTGTCCACCATTAGGAAAATTATTAAATGATGAAGGTGAAATAGAATTTGTTCCGCAAGGTGGCAAAGCAATGCTGCAAGGAACTGTCGAATTGAGATTTCCTCTATATAAAAATTTAGGGGGAGTTGTTTTTCAAGATTGCGGATATTTAAGTGGTGGTTTATGGCCAGACATGCTCAAAGGAGATTTGCTTGCAGCCACCGGAGTTGGTCTGCGATATAAAACGCCTATAGGTCCCCTATGTTTTGATATTGCGGTAAAATGGTTAAAAAGAGAGTCTTCGCTCCCTCGCTATGCATGGTTTTTGACTTTTGGGCATGCTTTTTAATCATGCAAAAAAATATAAAGTAGTTCTATACATACTATGTGTTTAGTATTATGCTTATTTCAACACTATTTTATAGAAATAAAATCCGGGTTACAGGAGTTTTTTGTGAAAAACAAAACAACATATCATACGTACGATCACGGACATTCGGTTCTTGGTGAAATTATATGCCATTTTCCGTATGCCGTATTTTCTGTTGCGTTTAGTTTGATTATTTTAAGTTTTACATCTTGGATTTCTTTGGGTTCAATGCAAGTTATGCAAGTCAAAAAAGGTGCGCATATGCTTTTTCATGCGTTCCATTTTATGCATATTGTTTTTGCAGCAACAGGCGCGACGTTAACTTTTTTTAGGTTCTCAAACAACGTTGTCAAAGGTATTATAGTGAGTGCGCTTACCACAACTGTTTTTTGTACCTTATCAGATTCAATATTACCCTACATTGGTGGTAAAATTCTGGGAGTAAACATGCATTTGCACTTATGTTTTTTAACGGAATTACAAAACGTTCTTCCGTTTCTTTTTATTGGACTTGTCAACGGGTATGTTTTAAGTCGCCATCATAGTCTTGAACAAACGCGCTATTCTGTTTCGTCGCACTTTGTACATATTTTTATCAGTTCACTTGCATCAAGTTTCTTTTTAATCGCCAACGGGTTGACTGATTGGTATCATTCTATGGGCATGGTATTTTTATTTTTAATTATAGCAGTGGTTGTGCCATGCACACTTTCTGATGTTGTGATTCCAATGTCATTTGCAGTAACAGGTAAAAAAAGTGCCAAACATTAAACTTGAAAATATTACAAAATCATACAAAGATGAAGTGATTGTTCATAATCTTAATTTGACTATGCCGAGTGGTAAGTTTTTTGCGTTACTCGGTCCAAGTGGTAGCGGCAAAACAACGCTGCTTCGTTTAATTGCTGGTTTTGAAAAACCGGACAAGGGTGACATTTATCTTGGGGACAAACGTATCACCGACGAACCTATTAACGAACGTCGTGTTAATACGGTCTTTCAACATTATGCATTATTTCCTCATCTCAATGTTTTTGACAATGTTGCATACGGATTAACGGTAAAAAAAATTCCCAAAGACGCCATTGAAAAAAAAGTAATGAAGATGCTCAAAGTTGTGGGGCTTGAAAAACATAGAAACAAATCTATTTCACAATTGTCGGGTGGGCAACAACAACGCGTTGCGCTTGCGCGCGCGATTGTCAACGAACCGCAAGTTCTTTTATTAGACGAACCACTTGCTGCACTTGATTTAAAACTGCGCGAACGTATGCTCATTGAACTTATTGATTTGCAAGATCAATTGGGCACTACCTTTGTCTACGTAACACACGATCAATTTGAAGCATTAACCGTTGCAGACTACATGGCAATTATGAACACCGACGGTGAAATAGAACAAGTGGGAACACCAAAAGAAATTTATGAATTTCCTGTTTCATCATTTGTTGCAGAATTTGTCGGAACAACAAATATCATGAAAGGCACGATAGAAAAAAGTGGTGATACATACGTGCTTAAAACTGAAAAGTTGGGATCATTAGAAATTGTTACTCCAGATAAAAAATGGGCGGTTAAAGGTGCGCATGTTTTAATGAGTTTGCGTCCCGAAAAAATAGAAATCAGCAAAAAGAAATTGGATGGTTTTTCTAATGTGTTAAAAGGAACGGTTGAAGCGATTGTGTACTACGGCCGATCAACACAATATAGTGTGCGCGTAAAAAATGGTTCATTGGTGCATGTGTTCGAACAAAATGATGAACACTTTCCTAAAGAAACGATAGACTATGATGATACGGTGTATTTACATTGGCAAAAAAATAATGTGGTGTTGCTGAAAAAATGATAAAAATAGAATGATAAAAAATAGTTTATCCCGGTTGTTTCGGGGACAACGTTCTTTTTTTCTGATGGTACCTGCTCTTGTCTGGCAGATACTTTTTTTGTGTATTCCGCTTGTCGTTATTTTTATTTTAAGTTTTTTAAAAGTACAAGACAACGGCACGCTTTCTTATTCTCTTTCTCATTACGCGTCATTTTTTAAGCCCCAATATTTCAAAATTATTTTTCGTTCGTTACTACTCGGATCAATCAATACACTCATTTGTTTGTTGATTGGATATCCACTTGCATACTATTTAGTTTTTAGAGCAGGCCGTTGGAAAAATACCTTATTATTTTTATTAATTTTACCTTTTTGGACAAATTTACTTGTGCTTGCCTATGCATGGTTTTTTGTGCTCGACAAATATGGACTTTTTAATAATTCGCTCATGTCACTCGGTGTCATTTCCGAACCACTCACATTATTAAACACGCCATTTTCGGTCTATTTAGTGATGATTTATTGTTATTTACCATTTATGGTTTTACCGATCTATTCCATTTTAGAAAAACTAGACAAACGTTTAATTGAGGCATCAGATGATCTTGGTGCGACGTGGTGGGAGAGTTTTTGGCGAGTGATTTTTCCTCTTTCTATGTCTGGTATTCAGACGGGCGTTTTTTTAGTTTTTGTGCAATCGTTTGGCGAGTTTGTTATTCCAGAATTGCTTGGAGGCGGTAAAACATTTTATGTTGGCACATTAATTTCACACTACTTTTTGGTTTCAAGAAATCCATTTGCAGGCGCAGCATTTACGTGCTTCAGTGTGTTGTTCCTCATAGCGGTCGCATATATGTTGTATCGTATGTTTAAAAAAGTTAATTCAACGGGGGGTGTACGATGAGGGGTATAAGTCGGTATGCATTGCCACTTTTTACGCTTTGTATCTATGTATTTTTATATGTACCGATTGTGGTGTTAATTCTTTTTTCATTTAATCGTTCTGCGTATCCATACACTTGGGGTGGTTTTTCATTACATTGGTATCGTGAATTATTTCAGTCAACCGATTTATTACATGCATTATACAATTCACTTATTGTTGCATGCGTATCAATGGTGCTCAGTATTTTGTTAGCAGTGTTATTTATTTTTTTCAGACCAAAAAATAAGTTTAACAACTTATTACCGCTTTTTTATGGTGGACTCGCTGCACCAGAAGTTGTGCTGGCCGTTGGTTTGTTAACGTTGTTTTATTTTTTAATGGTGCCGCTTGGTTTAACTACTATTATTGCAGGTCACACATTAGTTGGCCTTGGTTACACCATTCCTATTATTCAATCACGATTTGAAGAACTTGATACGCGTTATACTGAAGCATCAATGGATTTAGGCGCATCACAATTTCAAACACTGTGGCGCGTGATTGTTCCTTTATTATATCCGGCGTTAATTGCAAGCGGCCTGCTTGTTTTTATTGTGTCACTTGATGATTTTGTTATTGCGTTTTTCACATCTGGTGCCGCAACACAAACCTTACCAATGTATATTTTTTCTATGATTCGTTCTGGTGCAACACCCGTAGTTAATGCCTTGTCAGTATTTTTATTAGTTATCAGTAGTCTTGCAGTTATGATGTTTTCTTGGCTCCACGTGAGCAAGGCGGACATGGTATGACGAGTAAGAATCTTTTTTCATTTTATGGCGCGCGGACACTGATTGTACTTTTTTGGTTAGGTGTTATTTTTGCATTTCTTTTTTCACCAAAAGTTGCAAATATATTTCGCAAAGAACGCAGTATTACCGTTTTCACCTGGCCGCTTGTACTCGATGCCAAATATTTAAAAGAGTTTGAAAAAGAAACCGGTATTAAAGTTTACTTAACGTATTATGAAACCAATGAAGAATTGTATGGAAAACTTAAAAGCACGCGTGGTGCAGGTTACGACATTTTAATACCAAGTGATTATATTGTTTCCGCATTGATTAAAGATGGTTTAATCAAAAAAATAGATAAATCAAAATTAAATTTTTTTGATCGTCTTGAGCCGGCAGTAACAAGTCAATATCATGACCCAAATAATGATTATACGCTTCCTTACTTTTGGACAGTCTATGGTTTAGGAATTAATAAAAACTATTTTGGTGGTAAAACGCCACCTCCAACGTGGGGACTTGTTTTTAAAAAGGATATGTCTCCTGGCCGTATCAGCATGACCAATGCTCCGCGTGAGGCAATTATGTTTGCAGCGCACTATCTTTTTGGATCAATTAATGCACTCAAGGATCCAAAAAAAATAAAAAAGATAAAAGAACTGCTGATTAAACAAAAAGAATGGGTGCAGGTCTACACTGAAGAACGGGTAGAAGAACTTCTTATGTCTGGTGCGTGTCCGGTTGCAGTTGCACTTGCAGCGGACGTGTGGCGAGTTAAAGAAGAAGACAATACCGACAACATTGTGTTTGTTACTCCTAAAGGAGGAACCTTTGCAGTAATTGATAGTTTTGCCGTATCATCAGAAACTGAAAAAGATGATTTAATTTACGAATTTTTCAATTATTTTTACCGCAAACCTGTTGTTAAGCATCATCTGCACGAATATGGTTCCTATTCTCCGGTCATTGACGTTGAATTGACCGGTAATCTTCACTGTGCATTGCCTGAAGGCGAAAGGTATATTTTCTTTCGTCCAATTGTCCCAGAAAAGGTCATTGAGGATATCTGGATTGATTTAATGGCAAGTTAATCTGAAAAATTCTCCCTGAAAAACATAAAATATCATCAAAATTCTTTATTCTACATATAAATTTAAGTTATAATTATAATAGAAATAAAATGCAATAATTGTATCCAAACCTGATGTACAGGTTTGAACAGTGTTGATTAAAAAGGGGACAAATGTATGAACCTTTTAAAAAAAATTATGACCTATGTATCGCTACTTTTTGTGGTTGCTGTCTCTGTTGGGTTTTATTGCGCAGCCAAGGACGTGAGCGCAAAAATACAGGCCCGTAAAATGGACAAGCGCAGGGAAGCTCGGCGTCGTGCGAGGAAATATAGTTTTACAGAGAAAGTTACTCAGAAAACACGGAAAACACGTGAAATAAGTCAGGCATTGCCCGGGGTTGAATATTTATCGTCTGAACAGCGTAACGTTCTTGAAAAATTAACTAAAGAGCATCAACAGTTGAATCGTTCTATGTCTCAATTAAAGCGTGAAACAAAGGTTGAAAATCAACAAGCAGGGTTAGAAAAGCTTGATGAATTTATTAGTAGATACGAAGAATTTTTACAACATGATTATGACCGGTCTTAAGGAAAAACGAGAGGCTGAAGAACAAGCTGCGCAAAAAGCAGCGGAAAAAGAAGCACGAAAAGCAGCGGAAAAAGAAGCTGCTCAACAACAAGAGGTAACAGACCAAGAGGTCTCAGATGATGTAGGAAAAATTGCACAAGAGGCAGCTTAAAGGGCATACTTTGAGGCCAAGGGTAGAGCGTTGCATGCAAAAGAAGCTGAACAAGAAGGAGTAGAACCAAAAGCAGTAGAAGGGGAGCAAGTGGAGGAACAACAAGTAGAAACTCTTGCCCTACCAGAAGATGTTGTTGAGAAAGTGAAAACCACGGAATTAGAAGCTCAACAAGCAACGGAATTAGAAGCGCAAAAAAGAGCTGCTCAAGAAAGAGCTGCACAAAAAGCAGCTCAAGAAAAAGCTGCTCAAGAGGCGGCTGCTCAGCAAGAAGCTGAACAAGAAGCAGCGGAAGAAGAAGCACGAAAAGCAGCTGAACGAGAAGCGCAGGAAAAAGCTGCTCAGCAAGCAGCTGAACGAGAGGCGCAAGAAAGAGCTGCACAAAAAGCAGCTGAAAAAGAAACAGAAAAAAAAGAAGAGGAATTACAATTGTTACCAATGATTGAAGAGATTGAAAAAGTTGAAGTCAAATAATAAAAACCAAAAAAAGAAGGAAAGTACAATGAAAAACATATTACAAACAATACTATTT
>SDBV01013255.1_pt1 | contig 10511 bp, 10 predicted proteins | sample 2277081 | NCBI WGS metagenome assembly SDBV01 (sample SAMN10402039, study PRJNA504765) | marine sediment metagenome | isolation source: marine sediment core GS10_PC15, 223 cmbsf | place: Arctic Ocean: Southern Knipovich Ridge | collected 2010
CCCACACATTATGAGGGATTACGATCCGCACTATTTGAGCTTGCACTGTGTCACACTCGAAAAAACAAGACCGCCTATATTATTAGAAAATGGCATCGAGAGAGAATTAACGCTGACTGAATGCAGCACGATCGGCACTTTCCCGGACAACTGGAAATAGACAAGACTTTTCTCATCGCGAAGCCGAGGAGAAAAATCTCTTGGACGAAGTGCTTCGACGCGGGAGGAGGGAGCGTGGACGGTGGGGGTGGGATGGTTGTTGCGCGAAGGTTGGTTGGACCGATGGGGTAGGCGGCTTGAGTAGGATTTGAGACCGCTGGCGCGCAGCATTTTAGAAGCCGCATCCTCGCTTGTTGGAAAACGCGGTTTTCAATCGCAACATTCATGTTTCAATGCACGCAGCCGAACCGCTACGGCATGCGGGGTCGAGGCCACTCGCCGAGAAACGCCGTTCGCGTGCTGCCGCAGTGGGGGCAACATGGACTGTCGGCGTTATCGTTGCCCTCGTCGATCAAGTCTTGGCCGTCGTCGGTCTCGGCAAGCTGGCCCAACGCTTCGATCAAGTCCGCGATTTTCACCGGGGCGACTGCGTCGGTCGGCTTCTGGAGTATCAACAGCAGCCACGCACGGCTTGCCAAGTCGCGCTTCCAGTGGTGCCACAGGCCGTAGTAGCGGACCCTGTGAAAACCTCGCGGCAGAACGTGCTGCAAGAATCTCCCAAGGAACTCGACGCCCGGCAGTCGCATCGTTCGCCAGGTGCCGGTGCCGCTGTCCTTCCAGCGGAACGTCACATGGGTTTCGTCCATGGCCAGAATTCGAGCGTTGCTGATGGCCGTGCGAAACACATAACGCGAGAGGTAGTTCAGCACGGCGTTGTTGCCGTTGCCGTAGTGCTTGAGGAATATCATGCCAAAGACGCCCACCGGCACGAGATATTCTCCCCGGGCCGGCTCCCAGTTTTTACCGTCGGAGGTGATCCCGCCGCCGGTGATCAACATATGAACGTGTGGGTGAAAGCCCAGCTGGCCGTTGCACGTGTGCAGCACCGCCAGGATGCCGGGCAGGCCGCCGAGGTGACGCTTCTTCGCGCAGAGTTCCTTGACCGCTTCGGTCGCCACCCGCATCAGCAGGCCGTACATGAACTTCTGCTCGCGGCGAAACGTGTCTCGCAGTTCCGACGGCACGGTGGCCACGGCATGGAAATAATCGCACGGCAACAGCTCGGCCTGGCGTTTTTCGAGCCACTGGCGCGTCTGTTTGCCGTGACACTTCGGGCATGCCCGGTTGCGACAGCAGTGATAACGCCAGAACGATTCGTTGCAGTCGTTGCATCGAAAAAGCCGCCCGCCCAACTCTTCGGTGCAACAGGCCGCGATGTCCGCCAGGGCCCTTTTTTGCGAGGGCATCATCACGTGGCCGAATTTTGTGGTATACTCGGGACCGAACCGCCGGACCACGTCCGCCAGTTCGACGCCCGTTTTTGTCGAATTAACGCTTGAATCAACCATTTTTCGGCCCCCTTCCTTCGAATAGGCCGTCGGTGGTCCGGCGGAGCAATTGCCGAAGATCTTCGCGCAGAGGTTCGGTCAAATGGGTGTAAATCTCCGTGGATCGTATGCTAGAATGTCCCAGCAAGATCTGGATGATTCGTATGTCCACGCCTTGCTCAAGCATGTGCGTGGCAAAGCTGTGTCGAAGCGAGTGCGGTCGAAACTCTTCGTCGAAGCCGCACTCGTTTCGCGCTTTGATGAATGCGGATCGCGCGGAGGACCATCTGTTTCGGATCGACCGCCGTGACGGGCAGCGTGACCGTCTCGCCGATTCGCATGCCATAGGCATAGGTCAGCGTGAAGCAGGCGCGATAGATCGGTTTTCTGATCGTGGCGATCAGGCGGCGACAATCTTCGTCGCCACGGACGTCCGGCAGCCGCTTCTGACGTGGCTTGCGGACTTTTTTTAGTGAACAGCGGCCAGTCATAGCCCAGCGTGTTGACATAGAAGAACTTCAAGCCGTAAAACAGCGGTTCGAATGTGCCCTTGGCCACGCCCAGTTCGTCGCGGACATAGAGGATATGATCCTGGACCGCCCGTTCGCTGATCTTGGCCGGTGGCACCATGTAGTATGCCGCCAACTGGCGAACGGCCCGAAGATACACCTCTGCGGTGGCCCCTTCCAACTTGGCGAGTTTCAAATCCTGGATCATGCGGTTTCTAAGTTCTGACATCGTGATACCCTTTCGGTAAAGTAAATTTGAACTCCGGCCACAGCAGCCGGAAATCCAAGCGTATCACACTCGTCAGAAAACCCCCGCCCGCCCCCGCAACCCCTACGCAGCCCCTACAAACCGCTCCCCCCTCTCGCGGCGAAGCCGCTTCGTCCAATACGCCGAGTGTATAATGGCTGTCTTTTCGGAACAGCCGGACAAAGGTCATTTCCACGCCGGCCGGAACCGTAAAACTCACGACCGCGCCGCCGGCTTCGCCAAAACTGTGCGGCACGATGTCAACTGCCGCCATATTCTCCCTGGGGTTGTCCGACATGGCCGCAAAATGGAAGCCCATCGCGCCGCAGTTCGCCAACGTCATCTCGCGACGGCCGTTACCCGAGGGTGTGGCCTTGGATGCGCAAGGAGAACCGACGCAGGAGGAACTCATGGCCGGACGGTTCGGGACGAAAACATACGTTCATATTCACACTTCTTTCTCTTTCAACTTTATCGCTATTTCACCAAAGCGTTGCAGGGTATCGGCAGAGACGGGGATGCCGTTTTGCTTGCGATCGCGCCAAATATCTCCCTCTCGATGTCCAGGGTAGCGAGGCAAATCAGCAGGATCGCGGGGGCTAGAAGATTCAATGTAGTCTACATATTCTCTCATTCGCTTGGCGAAACCATTGCTCGGCATCAAGGCTGCCGGATCAATCGCGATTACAAAGATTCCGCTTCCGGCCGATTGGTCCGAATTATCGACGATACTGGCGATTGAGTTCGACATTCGGTTTCCCGCCAGCACACAAGAAAGGACTTCGAACACCATGGCTAGACCCACACCTTTATGGGCGCCGATGGGCATGAGCTGGCCTGACCATGCTTCGTTCGGATCTTGCGTCGGTTCTCCTTGCGCATCCAAGGCCACACCCTCGGGCAAGGGCCGTCCATCACGTCGACAGGTTTTAATTTGATGCCTGGTAATGGCAGCCATTCCGGCGTCGAAGATAAAGGGAAAGCCATTTTCAACCGCGGCAGCAAAGGCGAACGGAGATGCTCCGATCCTCGCATCGCGACCTCCCCAAGGGCTCATCAATGCTAATGTCTGTTGCGAAACAATGCCGATCATTCCGGCGTCGGCGGCCATTTTTGCGTAAACGCCGCATGCCCCCAAATGGTTTGCGTTTCGACAGGTGGCAAAATGAATACCATTGTCTTTTGCTGCAGCAATCGCATGTTCCATTATCTTTCGCGCGTCGGCCAACCCCATTCCGTGTTGCATGTCCCAAAGCTCCACGCTGCCGCAACCCGCGACCTTGGTGGGCTCGATGTTTGGGATCAACCCGCCATCTTTAATATGCGTCAGATACATATCGAGCGATTCGATTCCGTGCGAATCGATTCCCAACAAAGACGCATCCAGGAGCGAACGAGCAGCGAGGCGCGATATGGAATCTTTAACTTGCATTCGCGTGAACACATCCACGATGAATGTTTCCAGTGTTGCTTCTTCAATACGAATAGAGTCCGTCATTATATTACTTGCTCACCTGCGGTTAGTTTTGTACCACGATCACCTTGTTGCGTTGCCGGCCGTCCATGACGCGCATGGCCTCCTCGATCTGCTCGAGTGGAAATGAATGGGAGATGATATTCTCCGTGTCGATCAGGCCTCTATCCTGCAAACGTATTGCCTGCATCATGGACAGCGGCGTGACGCTGAATGACGCGTCCATGCGGGTTTCTATAAAATGGGTGTAACCTCCGTCGAGCGAGAATTTCTCGTGCGTGGTGATGCCGAAGAGGTTGACCCGCGTGCCGCGGCGGCAGATATCAAACATCATGTCGACGGCTTCGATCGGTCCGGCGGCTTCGACCACAAGGTCTGGACCTTCGGGCATAACTTTATTCAACTCCTCGCGGACGTCACACTTCGAGGGATCTAGCGCGTGGGTAGCGCCCAATCGTAGTGCGTTTTTCGAGGCGTACTCGGAAATGTCGATTGCGACCAGGCGACCGGCTCCGGCTTTTTTGGCGACCATCAGGCACAAAAGGCCTATGCCGCCGGTTCCGATCACGACAACGTCCTCGCCGATGCGTAGATTGGAATACTGTGCCACGCCTTTCCAGGCCCCGGCCAGCGGTTCACTCAGCGCGGCCGCTGAAAAGGAAAGCCCCTGGGGTTTATGAAAGGCGTTGTGCTCGTCGGTACACATATATTCGGCGAACCCGCCGGGCAGGAACCGTTGTCCGCCATCCCCGCCGGTGGAAAAGGTGTCTTCGCAGTAGTGATAAAAACCGAGTCGACATTTCTCGCACAGGCCGCAATAACCGCGCGGAGAAATGATGACCTCGTCGCCGGGCTTGAAATACCGCGCGGCCGAGCCGGCCGAGTCGATCACGCCCGCGATTTCGTGGCCCAATATCCGTGGAAACTCAACTTCTCGCTTGCCGCGAACGGCCTTGTGATCGGTAGCGCATATCCCGCAAGCCTTGACGTCGACGACGACCTGGTTCGGTCCCGGCTCCGGCTTGGGTACTTCCTCCAAAACCAATTTATTGATGTCTTTTAATACCGCTGCTAGCATTACCGATCCCTAATATCCATTTCAATTCAAGTCAGAAAAAGATCCAACAACAATCCGTGCGGGGGCAATTCCTGACATAACATCTCGTGATCATCTCGCGAAACAACGCCGTGGAATATCAACGGCTTGTGTTTGAGGATGTGTTTCAACTCGGGCAATAGTTCCTTAACGCTCGGCCCGAAAGGAGGTTGATCGTATCCGATCTGCAAGGCCGAGGGTTCTTCCGTTTCCAGAAACGGGGCCGCGATATGCGGGTAGGCGGAATGGGCGTGCATGATGCTGTAAGGGAACGCCCGCAGGACTTCCAAATCGAAGGGCAGAATTTCGCGGCGGTACAACTCGGCGGAGAGCATCGAGCCGGCATCGGCCTGGGTACGCGTTACCTGACCTGGGGCCCAAATTCCATAGCGGCAAACGTGACCACCGCAAGTCGTTCGTATCGCGGCCCATTGTGCGCGAGCCGTTTCGATAAAAGTTTCCGTGCAGATTTCCAGCAGTTTCCGCACGCGCCGCGGCTCGTCCAGCAGCATCAGGCATAACCGCTCGGTGCCCAGCATGGCGTCGGCCATGTCGACCGGACCACGCATTGTGGCCTGGGTTACAAAGTATCGCCCGGCGGCGTGTTGCGACAGACAACGCGTGAAATCGACCAGCTTTTCAAGCCAAGGGTTGTCCGGTTTCAGACGCAAGTGGTCAAGATCGGAGAAATCTTCCAAAAAGCTTTCCGACCAACTGGCACCGCTTTCGGGCAGCAGTTTCACGGGGCAGCCCATGATGGCCTCGGTCCAGGGGATTTTGAAGGGCCCCTGGATTTTGAAAACATCTCCGTCCATGGGCAGGTCTTCGGTACGACCGTTGCCCTCACCGTCAGCGGAGCGCCAGGGCAAGAAGTCCTCGGGGTTGAACATCCGCGGTTCGAGGTACACGTCATCCAAAGCCGTCCCCTCTGCGGCAAGTGGAACGCGTGCGTTCACGACGGGAACATACGGCCTGGTTCGCACCAAAAGGCCCTTTCCCGACCAGAAATCGCGATGGCGATCGAGCACGTCTTCTATCCGGACGTTGCCAGCGGCGCTGAGGTCACGTTCGATCGCTCCTGCTTGAAACGACTGGCTCATTGTGGCATCTCCTCGTCGTTGCGTGACACGACTTCGCTGAAGCACCACCGCGCGCGGTCGTCCGGCTTGCTGTCAAACAGAATACTTAATACGTATCCGAGCAGCAAAGTCGTCAGTAACCCGAATGTCGACGGCCAGAGGAAACTGATACTGCCGAGGTTGCTCAGGTGGACGAGGTATAGGCTCACGGCCGTGCCTGCCGCGGCGCCGACAAAGGTACCCAAGGGTCCGGCCCGCCGCGTGAACATGCCCAGCAGGAACACGCCCAAGAGCGGTCCGGTGAAGCTGTTGATGAGCTTATGGGAGATCTCGAAGATGGTTCCCAGCCGGTGGACGTTGCAGGAAAGCAAGGTGCCGACCGCGCCCATGCAAAGTGTCACCAGCCGCGAGAAACGGACTTGAAAACGCTCTTGTTGTTCGTTCAAGGATTCGTCGGAACTCAGGCGTTTCAGATAAATACGATTGTAAAAATCGATTGTTACAACCGACGTGAGGCTGTTCAGTGCCGAGTCGATGCTCGAAAGCGAGGCCGCAAGAATCGCTGCGATGGCAAGGCCGGTCAATCCGGGCGGAAACACCTCGCCCAGGAAATACGGGAAGATGTTGTCGGGATTGTCTTGCACGATTTGCGGAAGTGGATGGTGTTGGAAGTAGGCGAACAACGAAAGGCCCACCAAAGCCAGAGCGGTCATCCAGACCGTATCGCTGACGGCGGTGATTAAGAAACCACGCCGGGCATCTCTTATAGACCGCGCCGTCTGGAATCGCTGCACCATCACCTGGTCGCTGGTGTAAGTGCCCAAGCGGGCCACCATGATGGCAACGAACATGGCGACGGCCGTAACCGGCGTGGCGAAGAAATCGCGCACGGCTTCGGCAATACCCACCGAGGCGGCCGGCGCGTCGGCTGCCGATGCATTGCCGGCCTGCCACGCGGCGGAAAAAATCTCGGCAAAACCGCCTGGCACGTTCCACCAGCAGATCATCAATGTGCCGAACAGTCCCAGGAACATGATACAAAATTGGGTCACGTCGGTCCAAATCACGGCCCGAATGCCGCCCAGCATTGTATAGAAAGTCACCAATGCGCCCAGGCCCACGATCATCGGTTGCAGCAGGTCTGGCCTGCTCATGGCGGTGCTGATGGCCAGACAGGGAACGTACAACGCGGTCGCCATCCAACCGACCCGCCAAAGTATGAAGATCGCCGCGCCCAAGCAGCGGACCGCCGGATTGAAGCGGTGTTCGAGGTACTCGTAGACCGAGTAGACTTTCATCCGCCGGAACAAGGGCAAGGTAACTAAGCACACATACGGATAAAGCAGCAGCCATGTCAGATTGCCCACCAACAGCACAAGCCCGAACTTAATTATGGCCGCCGGCTGCATCACGTAATCGACGCCGCTATTGAGCGCGGCCATCAACGACAGCCCTACCGGAAGCCAGGACATTCCTCGGCGTGCGAGGAAAAAATCCTCCAGCTTTCGCTGCCGCTTGGAAAAATAGATCCCGATTCCAGCCAGTGCGAGCAGATAGGCGCCAACGATGGCTAAATCCAACCAGTGTAAGGTCATGCAAGTTTTCCTGAGCGGCTTATCGACCGCCGGGACGGGTGACTATTATTATGAATTCGTTCTTAGCGGCATCGGGGCTGACGGTGAATTTCAAGCCCGATGTCTCGAAACGCCCGAACTTGGTGTGGATAGCAGGCGGCGCGAACTGCATCTTGTCGGGATTGCCGCTCGGCGGCGGTATCACGGCCACGAGGTATTCGCCTGCGTATGCTCCGTCGCCCGGCTCGAACGTGCTCAATTCAAAGGTGCCGTCTTCTTTGATTTGACCTCGCACACTTACCTTGCTGTCGGAACCGACCGGTTTGAACTCGACCCAGCCGCCCGCAAGCGGCTTGCCGTCTGCAAAAGCAACCTTGCCATCGCCGTGATACAACGGCCGCGAGGAGCCGCCGCAACCGGCCGTTAACGCGGCCAAGCTTGCTGCGAGGGCTATCGCCAATGCGTGGTGTTTTCCTAATAATGACATCTGATCTTATCCATTTACTTTTGCCTCGGTTACGACCCACGCGTTCTATTCCAAATAGGAGGCGTCAACGACACCGCCGTCGTGGCGATTCGCCATCATATCCAAGACCGTTGCATTAACGCCGACTTGCAGCGAGTGTACGCTTCCATCGCCGAACACGAATTGGCAAACGCCGGGGTGGCTGCTTCCGAAGTTCGTTACCCAGCCCCCCGTGACCAGCGTTTCGTCCGGCGACATGGCCAAAGGATGCCCCGTGCCGGCAAAACGTCCCAGTGTGAGCAGATGGTCGCCGTTGTAGATTGAATTGTCGTAATAATAAATACCGTTGTTTTCCCAGTAACCAAAGCCCTCCTTGGGCACGTGCTTCTCGCCCACAAAGATCGTCTTGCCCATGCCGTCCGTAATATCATCGAACCCGACCGCCAACTTCTGCTGTATGAAAATCCAGTTCGGATTGCTTCCCGTACAATTCGGCAGCGCAAGAAAGTTTTCGTTTCGGACCACAAATGCCCCGTCGGCGGGTTCACCCCCGTTTCTCCCTTCGAAGAAGTCCCACTGATTCTGCCAATTGATACCGTCGCCGACACAGACGCCATAGTCTCCCAGTGCTGATTTTCCGGCAGGCGTACCTGCCCGCGAGTCCTGCCCCTCCTGGCTTAACTGCGGCGGACTGCGGCGCGAGGGACAAAAGTAGCCTGGGACTTGCATCTCCTGGTTCAACTTCGGTTGGAAGTGGAACGACTTTTCCGGATCCCATCGCTGCGACATTGAACCCTGCTCGATATACGGCCATAACTCCACCGCCCATGTGCCGTGATGGCAGGGCATCCTCGTCATCGGCAAAGCATTGTGGGCGTCGTGGAAGTTGTGCAACGCCAGCCCGATCTGCTTGAGGTTGTTGGCACACTGCATCCGCCGGGCCGCCTCCCTCGCGGCCTGCACCGCGGGCAAGAGCAGGGCGATGAGGATGCCGATGATGGCGATAACAACCAAAAGTTCGACCAAAGTAAATCCGCGCCGATTCATCTTGGACATTGTTCATTCGCTTTGTAATAAGAGGAAAATGTGTTTGGCGATAAGACTCGCCTTTATTCAATTATGTCAAATCCGTACAAGCGGGCGTTTTTCAGCCGGAACTCGATACGCACCGGTTTGCCTGCCGGTATTGACGGAGCGCCCTTCCATTGAATCAAATGTGCCGTCTTGTCGCCCCGCACGATTTTACAATCGTCCCAGCCGAAGCCTGCAAGAGGTTTGCCCTGGACATTCAACAGACGCATGCGGAACTCGCCCTCCACATTGGCGTTTACAGTCACTACCTTGCCGCAGAGTATCACCGGCGGCGTGAGGAGGTGTCCCCCGATCGCGTCGGCAGAGTATGAGACGAAGCCATTCTTGCGCAGCTTAGCCAGACCGATTTGCCGATCGCCCACTTTGTGCCCTGATGAATAGCCGCCGTAGTAGATGTATTCCTCATCGCCAACGGTTACACAGTCACCCACCCATGCCATCGCATGATCCCATACACCCGATTGATGATTGCGGTCTATGAATACTTCCTGGTTGCGTTTCCAGTGTTCACCGTCACGACTTGTTATCAACTCCGTCCAGCCTATGCCATTGATACCGCCATCTTTGTCGGCCGCGAGATCATCGCGCAAAACCCGCAAAAATCCGATGTACAGATTCCCTCTCATCATCGGTTGCACGCCGTAAAATTCTTCCTGGCCGTTTTTTGGATCCGGCTTCACGATCTGCCTGGGTGTTTCCCAATTTACAAAGTCCTTGCTGGTGCTCACTGCGACTGTTCGTCTCCAGCCCTCGGACGCATGTTTGGGCTTGCCGGGATAGCCGGTGTCCCACAGCTTGGCTCCGAGTAAGTACCGCTTTCGCAACGGATCCCAGCAACCATCGATGACGTCACTAACTACGTTTTTATAGCCGGGTTTATTGACCGGCGTACTATCCATGCCATGAGGGATTACAGGATTGCCTTCATATTCCTTGAAGGTAAGTCCGTCGGCGGAAAACGCCACGCACAGCCCGTCGTCGTAATAGCCCATTTTGTAGCGGCGAGAAGGGTTGGGGTATTCGGGCCCGTCGTCCACGAAAAACAGACCGAAATGTCCCCTTGGTGCCGCGATCAGATTATTATTTCTGGAGCCGCCGGCCTCGACCAACCCCAAATTGGGCCGCTCCCACTTGATCCCGTCGCTAGATTCGGCAAGCGCGTAACATATACCAGGGGCACCGCCCGGATTTTTGACGTTGTACCACATCCGATACAGCTTAGAGCCCGGTTCTTGAATAACATTCAGAAGCCACAGTGGCTGCAAGTGCCAAGATTCGGCTTTAGCGAGTACCGGCCGGGATACTTTTTCCGGCTGGTGTACCGTGCGGACGAGCCCATTACGCTCGGCAATGAGATAGTCGTCTATGAAGAGGTGAGGCCCGCCGCCTAGACGAATGGGAGCTTGAGCGACCTTGGACGGCAGTCCAAGAGTCTGCGCCTTCAAACGGATATTTTCGGCGCTGGCATGGTGAACAACCTTTTCTTC
>SDBV01013256.1_pt1 | contig 10510 bp, 10 predicted proteins | sample 2277081 | NCBI WGS metagenome assembly SDBV01 (sample SAMN10402039, study PRJNA504765) | marine sediment metagenome | isolation source: marine sediment core GS10_PC15, 223 cmbsf | place: Arctic Ocean: Southern Knipovich Ridge | collected 2010
CTTTCTTTCAGATGTTCATGTCCGATTGAAAAGTTTATGAGTTACACATTACCAACATGAAGATTTTATCTGATTGGTGCATCTGTGTCAAGAAAATTTTTGTTTTTTTGGAAAATAACAGCGAGTCAATTCAGGCGTGGCAATGACTGACGCCAACATGCGGGCGACGAAAAAGTACCGATATGTTATCTCGAAAATGCTGCGACACCTGAGCAAAATACTATCCCGTGTTTTCTGCTGATCTTGCGATAATGGGTGTGACGTCTTGGGGGCGTAGAAGTCTGTCATGGGGATTACCTCTCACCTCATCTGCAAGGCTGTGTGTAACGCGTAGAGTGAATGTGTAATGTTGTTCAAGCGGAGACTCCTGGCATGGAAAAGAAACGTTCGAACAGATTCAACATCATACTGACTATCGTACTGATCACTGTCGGTGTAGGGTGGCGGTATTGGCACAAGGATCTGCGACACAAAGTAATCCCGCGGCGGTTCGCCGCTGTGGAGCAGGGGCAGGTTTACAGGAGCGGGCTCATCCATCCGCGGATACTCCGCAAAGTCCTTGAGACCAACGACATCCAAATGATCGTCAGTTTAAATGGCGGATACAAGCATGAAGAAGCAGTGGCCAAGGAACTTGGAATAGAGTTGAAGCAATATCGGCTGCACGGCGACGGCAGCGGCGATATCACCTGCTATGCCAACACAATCGAACATATCGTGCGCGCGAAGGAGGCGGGTAAACCGATCCTGGTGCACTGTGCGGCCGGGACAATGCGCACTGGCGCCGCCATCGCGTTTTACCGAATGCTCGTGCTCGGCGAACGAGACAACGGGCGTATCCTGCGTGAGATGAAGAGACATGGCTGGAAGACAAAGAAGACGTACCTGCCGAATTACGTTAATCGCAACATGTACAGCCTCGCGGCGATTCTAAGGGACAGGGGGATCATCGATGAGATTCCCAATCCCATACCGCAGATAGAATCACGAAGCGTGACGACTTACAATCTCGACCAACTGCAAACTATGGATTCCGCGGCCGAATCAATTGAGACGGCCCCGATGACCCTCAGCAGCCTTTCACCGTAATGGAGACCATGATTCGCAGCGGGATTCGCAGGACAGTCGCGCATTTGACTGTTGTCGCGGCGCCGTGCGATTCGCGAGAGTTGACACAAGGTACGTATTATCTTTAATTCACCCAGGATACGGTTGTCTGTGCCGAACTGCTCGGAAAACCCGTCAAGATGCACCGATACGCCGTTCAGATCACCGTCGCCGACCCCCGCGACGGAGGCTGTTCCGGCTCAACCCTAAAGGAAGCAGCATCATGGGGAAAAGTCGACACAAACCACCAGCAAATGGTATTCGCCGAAGCCGCCGCCATCCTGCCCCTCATCGTCAGCAACGTCTACCACAAACGCAACTGGCAAAACAGAACCCCCCGCAGATGGAGCAGAATCTTCCAATAACCGCCCCACGCCCCCTTATACGATCGCCATTACAGCGGGTCCAATATATATTTGATGATGTCCTTTCTGCTGATGACACCTACGAGTTTCCCGTCTGCTAATATTGGAACCCTTCGGAAATTGTTATTCACAAGACACTCGCAAATCGCGATTAAATCTTCATCCTGATCAAAACTCACAATGTCTTTTGTCATAAAGTCTTCAACTTTGGCTGAGTCATCTTCCGATTCATATACCAGGCTCAACACGTCCTTTTCCGATATGATTCCCGCCAGGGTCCAGTCATCATTGACCACAGGCAAACCGGTAATATTATTATCCACCAGGATTTCTATGACCATGCTGAGTGGTGTGCGCCTCTTAACAACTATAACATCGGTTGTCATGATGGTTTTGGTCTCGAACACAGTTCCTGTCCTTTATCAATTTATTATATAAGTATTCTCAGACTGCTGCTTTGTCTTTGTACCGGAGTTTTGAGATATATGCGATGATGTCTTTTCTGCTGATAATACCTGCCAGTTTTCCGTTTGCCAGGATCGGAACCCTGCGGAAGTGGTTATTCATAAAACTCTCGGCAATATCGATTAAACTGTCCTGATGGTCGAAACTAATTACCTTTTCCGTCATAAAATCTTCGACTTTTCCTGGTTCGTTCAGGTTGCCATACAACAGCTTCATCACGTCTTTTTCTGTGATAACACCTGCCAGGGTCATATCATCGTTAACAACCGGCAGCCCGGTAATATTATTTTCCACTAAGATTGTTATTGCTTCGTATATGGGTGTATCCTTTGTAACAGTGACTAAATCGGTTTTCATAATTGTTTCCGCTGCGGGCATAGCGATCTCCTTCACATACAATTAGTCCATTACAATATGTCGGTAATACTGCTGCTTCGCTTAAACAGTGTCATCTGAATTATTCTTTCTTGAAATGCATGTATCTATCACAAACAGGGACGCGTATTATCGGCCGGGGAGAAAGGTAATCGACCCCCTCGATCTGACACTGCTCACAATCCCCCCCGATGTGCGTAGGGGCGGCTTGCGAACCACCCCTGTATTTCGCCAACCTGTGTTATCTATATGGCGCCGGTTTGCTTTCTATAAATGCCAGCCGTCTCTGTACTTAATGTGCAGCAGTTCGTTGGCGGCGTCGTTGTTCGTGAATTTCAGGTTCTTGGAATCCCACAGCAGCTTTTGATCTTTCATTCGCAGCGCCAACATCCCCAGGAGAGCCATCTCCGTCAGGGCTCCGCCGTATTCAAAACTGGAACTTGCCGGTTTACCGTCCTTGCAGGCACGCAGCCAGTCGCCTTCATGGCTGTTGTTGACTCTCGGAAGCATCCTTTCAGGTCGCTTATACTCCTTCATCTTTGTTTCGGGAATGATCCGCAATCCTCCCGCCCCGTGTGAACCGTGCATCATAACGCCCTTGTCGCCGATGATCAGCGCGCCGCTGCCGGGCAGTTTTCTGCCCGGTTCCAGTTCATCCGGCCTTGGCGGAAGCAGCCTTCCATCGGACCACGTCAGCTTAACCGGCGGTCTCTCACCGCGTGCGGGGAATTGGTATCGGATAATCGAGGCCCTCGGGAAAGTTTCGGAAGCTATGTCTTCTTCCCAATGGGTCGAAGTCGCCTCGACGCTCTCCGGCGCGCCGAGATCCAGCGCCCAGAACGCCGGGTCGATGATATGACAGCCCATGTCGCCCAGGGGTCCCGTTCCAAAGTCCTGCCACGCCCTCCATTTGAGCGGATGATATTCGGGATGGTAAGGCCTGTGCGCCACAGGACCCAACCACAGGTCCCAGTCCAATGTCTCCGGCACGGGCGGCGTATCTTCGGGGCGTGCCATTACGGCAAAATTCGACCACGGGTTGCCGCCCACCGGCCGATCCGTCCATGCGTAGACCTGCCTCACATCTCCGATCGCGCCGTCGGCAAGCCACTCTTTTAACAAACGGATAGGCTCGGATGAATGCCCCTGATTGCCCATCTGGGTCTGGACTTTGTATTTGCGTGCCGCCTCGGTTATCTTCCGCGCTTCGTAAACCGTATGCGTCAGCGGTTTTTGACAATAGACATGCTTGCCCCTTTCCATCGCCGCCATGGTGATTACCGCGTGAGTATGGTCCGGCGTGGCGATTACAACCGCGTCGATGTCCTTCTGCTTATCGAACATCACACGGTAATCCTTGTACACGTTTGCCGCCGGGTATCTCCCAAAGGCCCCGCCGGCATATTTGCTGTCCACATCGCACAGTGCGACGATGTTCTCTTTTTCACACTGCCTCAAGTTGCCCCCACCCATGCCCCCAACACCGATGCCCGCAATATTAAGTCTATTGCTGGGCGCCTCAGCCCCAAACACGCTGTTAGGCACAAAATGAAATGAAAACGCCCCCAACGCGGAATGAGACAAAAACCTCCGACGCGACATCGCTTTTTTCACGTTGCTTTTCATAAACTTGCCTCCACATCATCCGTCAAAAACGGGGACAGTTACCTATTTAGCCCTTCCCGCATTCACCTGTCATTCCCGCGCAAGCGGGAATCCACGAACTATGAACTACGAACTACAAACCTAAAACAGAGATTAGTCTATCCAGACCGAAATGTCAATACATATCGCAGCAATCCGCAGTCAATCTCAATCTTCAAGCCAAAGAAACACAACAGACAAGCCCCCAACTATGAACCAAAAACAAGACAACCAATTCTACTAATAATCGAAATTGGGTCCCATTCTTTGGAAAAGTCGCACCCCTGATATGCCGATAAGATGGCGAGACCATAACTGAATAAGCATTTTCCCTTGCCAAACAAATGTATTATCCGGCAATAGTCAGGTATTTCTACTGAGTCGTGATGGAAGTTTTGTTCATTATCAGATGGTAACGGGACGAAATGGGAAATGTCAATTTGATTCAATGCGGAAGAAAAAATGGCTGACGCCAGGATTAGTGTTATTGACCTGATTGAAAAGATGGCCGAGCACATGCCGCTTTCATTGATACCGATGCGGACCGCGGGCGATATTATGAATACCCAGGTAAAAACGCTGACGCTGGATCATAAGGTTCACGCTTTTTGCAAGTTCATGGAAAATTACCGTGTACGACATGCACCGGTTGTGGATTATCCCGACGGCGACAAAAGCTCCCCGGAGTTTATCGGGATTGTCTCGGAAAGGGATGTGCTGCGGCTGAGTCTGCCCAGGACCGAAGAAACCGACCCCGTCGAAATCGATCCAAAGGCCATCCGTCAGTTGCTTACACAGATCGTCGCCCGAGAGCCCAAATCTGTTTCGCCGACTGCCTCCATACCCGAGGTAATCGAAACCATGCTTCAAAACCACGTCGACATCGTTCCGATCCGGGACGAAACGGGCCTTGCAGGAATCATTACGACCACGGATATTCTTCGATGGACGGTCAACCTGGGTAAGGCTTTCGAGACCTTGCTTAACGCGTCCGAAAACGACAACCTCTTCGAAGATCTGAAACTGACTCATGCCGATGCCGCAAGAGCTTTCCATTCCTTTGCACGAATAACCACAGGCGATGCGATGACAGCCGACGTAGTCAGCATGGCAAGCGCCAATACGCTGGGCACTGCAAAGGCTATGCTCCAGCAGCACAGGTTCAGACACATGCCCATCGTAGACGAGCAGGGCGTACTTGTCGGCATAATCTCGGATCGTGACATCCTCAGGCAGCTTCCCTTTGCAGGCAAGCGTCCACCGAGAGAAACCGGCGAATTTAGAGGTCACCTCTTCAAAGTCGACGAATGGTCGATTAGCCTCGAGATGCCCCTCGAGCGGATAATGACTCGCAAAGTGTCATGTATATCCGCCGACGCCAAACTCTCCGAAGCCGCTTTGACCATGCGAAAACAAAAGATCAGTTGCCTCGCAGTAGTCCAGGGGGACCGAAAACTATGCGGAATCATAACCGTAGTCGACATAATGCGTTCCCTCCTGCCATTATATGAAATAAACGAACTGACCCCAGCCGCACAGCCCGCAGCTATACCCTCCGTAGGGTAATAAATCTCCGCCGGCCGCCAGGCCAGAGGACCCCCGCCACAACCCAAAAAACGCGAAACAAACCCAATTCTCGCCGAAGGCGATTCCTTACCAGTTACCCGCCCACACACCGACCAAAATACGCGAAACAAACCCAATTCCATTCTAACCTCCGTCCACACAAAAACTTACAACAAAACCGCCCACGCGACAGAACCCAATCGAAACCCATCGCAGTCTCGCACAGGCACAGCAAAACACACAAACAGAATGCCTCGTGTAGGATTCCGCCCCCAACCGCCATAATCCTTTCGTACACCCATTGCAAAAAAATCCGACAATTCTGCTTGTTTTGTTTGCCTGCCTCCCGTACAATAGCTTGGCTTCATCACGGAGGATTTGAGAGAATTCTTCAAGGACACCGAAGCCATTAAAACTGCATATAACAACAGGACGGATTGGCGCAGGATCGGCAAATCGAAGCCGATTAAGGGATGTCAGCAGGATGAAGATCGGGACAACAACCTGCACCAGGGGCAAGACCAGGCCCCGGGAGTGGAGATGGTGGCAAAAACGAATAACAAAACGGAGGTCGTAGTTCCGGAAGAAACGCCGGACGTTGAAAGGATTACAAGAACTGAAAGGGGCCAAGAGGTGAAAGAGATGGAAACCACTACAATCACAAAAACACAAACCAAACAGGGACGATATGCCATGATAGGCAGGTCCGGCAACAGTAAGGAGGAAGCAACAGCCGAAAAGAAGGCCCACAGTGAAGCCAAAAAACGCGGCAGGGACCTCCATGGAGGAATGGAGATGCTGGACCTTGATTTCCTGCTTGACATTGTTGAGAATTCCGACAGTACCGACGAATATGATATGACGATGCGTAAGCTCTGTTTCCATGAACTGGCCAGAACGGGTCGACTCAGCGATATCGACAGTAACGCCCTGGGATACGTCTGTATGGACGAAGACGGCCTGTTCGACAAGCGAATGCAGTGTGAGGCGATGCAGGAACTCGCCGCACGAACCGAGCAAAGCCTCGGTAACTGACCGCAGGGCTTGTTGCTCAAATAGCTTTCGAGCAAAATTGCTTGAATTTTTGTGCTCTTCAAGGCGAAAGACGCAGCAAAAGCTATTCTTTTGCGAGGCTTTTCAACGCAGAAGAGGGCAAAAAGGCAACTTGTCCCATATTAACAATCCGCTCTGAAACGCGGAAAACATGCTTTGCGGTAAAACAAAGTTTCTCTCGCGGAAACTTATCACCCTGAAGGGTGTTTTGCCGTAATGTGTTTGGGCAACACGCCCTAAAGGCAAGGAACACACTTGAGACGTTTTGTCCGACGCACTCTGCGATAAGGATCTGCCGCGTACGCCGTTCGTACCGAATATGACAAGCCCTCTGTAGTCGTGCGTGGGCTAACCATGTTTAATAGCGCCAATCCGATTCAAGTGGGGTAACCATGCCGACCAAAGAGACTTTACAATTTGCACTCAAGTTGGGTATGACAGTTGCGATCGTTGTGAGTTGTTCGCAGATTGCAAAACGCCTGCCCACCCTGGCGGGCCTCATCGCCACCGCACCCATAACCACGCTGATCGTGCTGTTGTGGGTGTGGACGGACAATCCGGGCGATTACACACTGATGCAGGATTACTCAAAAGGCGTGCTCTGGGGAATCATCCCATCGACGCTGTTCTTTCTCGTAGCATTGCTGTGCTTCTACAAACGCATGAGTATCTACGCAGTCCTTACCGCAAGCGCCTTTGCCTGGCTCGCTGCAGCGGCGGTGCATCAGTGGTTGTTGGGCAAACACTGATTCCTTTCTTATTCTTTCATTCCAAGGCCGATTGCGTCGGCGACGGTTTTCATGCCTTCTATGGTCTCTGTTATCAGTTCGGACAGTTCCACGCCCAACATCTCTGCGCCCCCGCTGATCACGTCCCGATCGATCTTTGCGGCGAAAGCCTTGTCCTTGAACTTCTTTTTCACGCTCTTTGCCTTCATGTCCATCACGCTGCCCGACGGCCTTACAAGCGCATTGGCGGCGACCAGCCCCGTCAACTCATCGATTGCGTAGAGCACCTTCTCCATCTCTTCCTGCGGCTGGACGTCGGTACATATCCCCCAGCCGTGGCTCATGACGGCACGAATATAATCGTCGGGCCAGTTGCGCTGGCGTAGAATCTCGGCGGTCTTGTGGCAGTGCTTTTCAGGAAACCGCTCATAATCCAGATCATGAATCAGCCCGATCGCACCCCACTTGTCCTCATCGGCGCCAAACTTCCGCGCATAATGCCGCAGCACCCCCTCGACCGCCAGCGCATGCTTGATCAGCCCCTCCGCCTGATTATACTCGCCAAGCAGCGCAAACGCTTCATCCCGTGTCGGTACGTAATCGGCCATACATCACTCCTAAACAATTCATAACCAAATCACCCCCATTATAAGCTGCCAAATGTTTCATTCACACAAAAAAACTGTCTTTTGCTGGCAAAAACAAAGAAAACCTGTAACATTCTACAATGCGAAACGACTATATATCGACACGGCCCGATTACAGCCGGAAACGAACTCATAGCCGAGCATCGGGCTATTCGAAGCGAAAGGAACCTGGAATGGACAAGAGCAGATTCTCTCCCGCAAACACAACGATCTTGACAACCGTTGCGCTGGTGATGTGTGCAATCGTGCTTGGCGGCTGTATTGGCGGTTTCCAGCGGCACAAATACGAGCGAACCGAAAACCTCCAGGCCCCACTCGCCCCCGGCGGACACTTCACCGCACAGACCCACAACGGTGCGATCACCATCCGGGGCGCCGATGAGAATATCTGCAAGCTAACCGCCAAAATCACTGTCCGCGCCCGCACTCCCGAAGAAGCCCAGTCCTTAGCCGAAAAAGTCAGCGTTGCCCTCATCGAACGCGACAACGGCCTGGCGACACAGATCAACAAACCCAACATCCCCCGCGGATACGGTCTCACCGTCGAATTCGATGTCTCCTGCCCGCGCCAGACCGGCCTGAATCTCGAAACGCACAACGGCGCCGTCAGGATCAGCGACATCGTCGGCGATTCGACCGCCAAAACCCACAACGGTGCGATCAGGACTGAGAATATTCTTGGCACGACCGAACTGCATACATACAACGGCAAGATCGTATGCAGAAAAATCGCCGGCGATCTCAAGGCGACCACGCACAACGGCGGCGTCAATATCGTCTACAGCAAGCAAGCAGCCGCCGTCATGCAGGCCCAGGTGATCTCACACAACGGCGGAATAGATTTTACCGCACCGCCGCAACTGTCAGCCAAAGTCGACATCAGCACACACAACGGTTCGGTCCACACCGACATACCCATTGCCGTCACCGGCAAGGTCGGCAAGAACCACCTCGCCGGAACCATCGGCCAAGGCCAGGGCAAGATCGCACTGCAAACCCACAACGGCTCAATACACCTGAAATAGCAACCCAACACCTCTAATCACCAATCGAATCTACCCCAAAATAGTAAATAGTCAATCGAAAATCGTAAATCCAAATCCCCTTCGACATTCAGCATTTCTCAGTTCGACATTCTGCCGTTCAATTCTCCAACCCCCCTGCCGTAACGCCGCCCTTGTCATTCCGAGCGCAGCAAATCGCAGCCGCCGAATCTGTCAAAACACCATCGCCAAGCGCGATTCCACACTTTTGCACTTTTCGATTTGACTTTTGATCTAACCTAAAGACTGATGTTTTCTAACGTCTTTGTAAGTCTGCGTATAAAAAAGGGCTGCAAGCATTACACTCACAGCCCTTTTACCCTGACACGATATCATCCACTCACCAGGCGCAAAAAAAGAGGCAAGCCCCGAAGAGCCTGCCTCTTAAAATTATCTGCCTGTTCCAGACTTCGTCCTATTTGCGGCGACGAAGCAACAATCCGCCAAAACCTAACAGAACCATGCTCATCGGCTCAGGAACAGTAATTGTCCCTGCCGGATTGAAATCGCTGTCATAAAAGTCAAGGTCAGTGGGGGTTGAAGCCAAAATGTCGAAGCGGAACCACACACCGCTCTCCTGCGTACCCAACACATCATCCGTATACACATGCCAAAACCCACTAAACCAATGTATCACGCCCTCATCACCTGCGATCGCCGTTACCCCGGCGGGGACGAATGCATCGTCCGGCACGATCGCGCTTGTGGGATCTGCTATATACGCTTCATATTCCCCCAGCGATGTCCCGGTACCGATCAACTGGCCGCCATCGACAGCCCAAGCGACATTACCATGCACTAGACCGGCACTGGCAAACGAGCCCATTCCAAGAACCAACATTAAAACTAACAACTTCTTCATCCCTCTTCTCCTCAAAACAGTTAAAACCTCACTGTGCTATTAGACGCTAACTCCCTTCTTGGTGGAGGGAAAACCTGAAATGAACGAAACCCTCTCACCACTTCTCCTGTAAGCCGACAAAACACCGCAAACTTACAAGTTTGAATATATCCCTATTCCATCTGGTTGTCAAGAAATATTCTACCTAAATTAATATTTTTTTCGTTCAATATACCAACTTGACAAGGTGAATTTAAGGTGTCAGGAATTTTCCTGCACCATAACCCTCTTTGTCGCAAGCACTTAGTTCAATTCGTAGCATCAAAAACCTTTTCCGCATCTTTCCCCAACAAAACAACAAAATCCCACCCCTTCCCTTACTAGCACCCCCACTTTCAGTGGGGGCCGGAAACCCAACAAAGCAACAAAATCCGCAATTATCTAATCCCCCCCCGCTCCCCTAACGACTAAAGCATAATTAAAGGTGTCAAGCATAATTAGATAATATGCAGGTCATCCGGTTAGCGGTTATAATTTCCGCAAAAACTTAATCTGAAAGGGATGACCGTGAAGAAGACACTATCAAGGAAACAGCGTTTTTTCAACAAGATAAATCTCACAACAGACGACGAAGTTTACGTCGGCATTGATGTTCACAAGAAGAACTGTCACATCG
>SDBV01013257.1_pt1 | contig 10509 bp, 9 predicted proteins | sample 2277081 | NCBI WGS metagenome assembly SDBV01 (sample SAMN10402039, study PRJNA504765) | marine sediment metagenome | isolation source: marine sediment core GS10_PC15, 223 cmbsf | place: Arctic Ocean: Southern Knipovich Ridge | collected 2010
AAAGTTGCTGTTTCAATTGCAAAGGGAGATCCATATTTCGGTATCATCTCCTCAGCAATCCTGCCTGATCCGTGGCAAACAACTGAATCAACAAGTGAATTATTAATATCAACGAGCGGACTAATTGTATGGGTCGTACAAAGAAATGGCAGAAGTCGAAGGTCGACGTGATGACGGAATCGACTTTGTATCTATTGTAACACCAAACAATACTCATTTTCAAATAGCAAAGAGTTTTCTTGAGAATGGAATCAACGTTGTATGTGATAAACCCCTTACCACCAGTGCTGACAAAGCAGTACAGCTGGAAAAACTGGCTGCAGAAAAAGGGCTGCTTTTTTGTGTTACCTATACCTATACAGGATACCCTGCAGTTAAACAGGCCAGAAAAATGATCAAAGAGGGAGATATCGGAGACATTCGATTTGTAAATGCAGAATATCCTCAGGAATGGCTGAGTGAGCCGATAGAAAAAAACCCTGATAACAAGCAGGCTGTGTGGAGAACTGATCCTAAGCAGAGTGGAATTTCGTGTTGTGTCGGAGATATAGGAAGTCATATTGAAAATTTGGCATCATATATAACAGGACTGGAAATCGAAAGTCTCTGTGCAAGACTGGATAAAATTGTTGAAGGCAGGGTATTGGATGATAATGCTACAATAATGGTAAATTATAAAGGCGGCACGACCGGCGTATACTGGAGCTCCCAGATTGCGGCCGGCCACGACAATGATCTGGCCATCAGAGTGTATGGATCGAAAGGATCAATCATGTGGAAACAGGAAAATCCTAATTACCTGAAGGTAACATATCTTGATAAACCGACTGTAATTTTAAGCCGGGGCCGGGACGAATTCTATCCCAGAGCCGCATCTGTTTGCAGAACGCCGGCAGGCCACCCTGAAGGATATTTTGAAGCATTCGGTACTATTTATTCCACTTTTATCGGTGCCCTTGCGAAGAAAAAAGCAGGAGAAACTTTGACAGAAGATGATCTGGACTTTCCTACACCTACGGCAGGAGTTCAGGGAGTAAGGTTTATTGAAAAGTGTGTTGAAAGCTCTGCAAAGGGCGCAATCTGATAAATTTTTAAATTAAGGAGATACAAATGAGTCGAGCAATTACAATGTTTACAGGCCAATGGGCAGACCTTCCCTTCAGTGAAGCATGCAGGCTGCTGAAATCTTTCGGATATGAAGGTGTTGAGATCTGCACCTGGGGTGATCATATGAATGTCAGAAAAGCAGCGGAAGATCCTGGATATGTAAAAGAAAAAAAAGATATTCTAAAAGCAAACGGACTAGGCTGCTGGGCAATAGGTTCCCACTTAATAGGACAGTGTGTAGGCGATAAATAGGATCCGCGTCTTGATGGATTCGCGCCGTCAGAACTCGCAGGTAAACCCGAAGCAATCAGGGAATGGGGTATTGAAGAGATGAAGTATGTTGCGAAAGCAGCTAAGGCAATGGGATGTGGTGTAGTCACCGGATTTATGGGCTCCCCTATCTGGAAATATCTTTATTCATTCCCAATGACATCTGAAGAGATGATAGAAAATGGATTTCAATTAATCTATGATCTTTGGACTCCTATTTTCGATGAGTTTGACAGACAGGGCATCAAATTTGCCCTGGAAGTCCATCCTTCAGAAATCGCATTTGACTACTGGACAACAAAACGGCTTTTTGAAAAGTTTGAAAATCGTGAAACACTTGGTCTGAATTTCGACCCAAGCCACCTTATTTGGCAGGGTGTAACTCCTCATCTTTTTCTTAGAGATTTTGGTAACAGAATTTATCACGTCCATATGAAAGATGCTGCAGTTACTCTTGATGGAAGAAGCGGAATTCTGGGGTCACACCTACCCTTTGGAGATGCAAAAAGAGGATGGAACTTCCGTTCTCTCGGACACGGCGATGTTAACTTCGAAGAAATTATCCGAGCCCTGAATGATATCGGATATACAGGGCCACTATCAGTTGAATGGGAAGACAATGGAATGGATAGAGAAATGGGTGCAAAAGAATCTTATGAATTCGTAAAAAAATACAATTTTTCAGCGTCATCTGTTGCCTTCGATGGTGATATGGAGAATTAAGACAATAATTTGATTTAAGAAATCTGCCAATTCCAAAGCTGATTTGTTTTGGAATTGGCTTTATATAGCTAAATATCCCCAAACATATACTGATTAATTATATTCTCATAAAGTTCCTGTCTACCGCTAATAGTTTCAGGCTCTCCCCCCTTAACAGCAAGATCCCTTAAATTCTCAAGTGTAAACTTTCCCTTTTCAAAGTCAGCACCATTTCCGGAATCATATGACGAATAACGATTCTCCCGCATCTTATCCAGTTTCCCCTCAGTTTTTATTTTTGAGGCAATTGTAAGACCAAGAGCAAAGGCATCCATACCACCGATGTGAGCTATGAACAGATCTTCCTGATCTGTTGAGTTCCGACGTATTCTCGCATCAAAATTTAAACCACCGGTAACAAATCCTCCCATCGACAGGATAATCTGCATAGCTTTAACTGCATCATACGCATTTGTCGGGAATTGATCAGTGTCCCAGCCATTCTGCATATCACCAATATTGGCATCAACACTGCCTAACATTCCGGCATCTACACAAACCTGAAGATCATGTTCAAATGAATGACCTGCAAGGGTGGCATGATTTGCTTCGATATTACATTTAAAATCTTTATCCAGACCATGTTCTTTAAGAAAAGATATGACTGTTGCTGCATCATAGTCGTACTGGTGCTTTGAAGGTTCCATGGGTTTTGGTTCGATATAAAAAGTCCCCTTAAATCCAATTTTTCTACCATAATCTCTGGAAATGGTTAAAAACCTGGCAAGATGATCAAGTTCCCGTTTCATATCGGTATTGAACAGCGTCATATACCCTTCTCTCCCACCCCAGAATGTATAACCCTGTCCGCCAAGTATTACATTGGAATCCAGGGCTGCTTTTACCTGTGCAGCTCCATAGGTCAACACCGAGAAATCAGGGTTCGTCGCAACCCCATTCATGTAACGGGGGTGGGAAAACATATTTGCAGTATTCCATAACAACTTTACTCCAGTTTCATCCTGCCGTTCTTTGAGAAGCCCGGTAATTACTTCAAGATTCTTCTCTGACTCTACTACGGAGCTTCCTTCAGGAGAAGCATCTCTGTCATGAAAGCAGTAATATGGTACACCCAGTTTTGTAAGAAACTCAAAAGCAGCATCAGCTTTATTTTTAGCACCAGTCATGGAATCTCTATCCGACCAGGGAAAAACATGTGTAGCTGATCCAAATGGATCGACTCCGTCATTACAAAAACTGTGCCAGTATGAAACTGCAAACCGGAGATGTTCCTTCATGCTTTTACCATCAATAATTTTTTTCTCATCATAGAATTTAAATGCAAGAGGATTATCGGACCCACTCCCCTCATAATTGACTTTTCCAATACCCTTAAAATATTCAGCATCACCAACAAAATAATCTTTCATATTTTTTCTCCTTAGGTTGCATAGGCGAGCAGGTCAACTTGTTGACCGACCAGCCTTATTTAATCATTTAAAAATCCCTGTTAAGGAATCTACATATTTATTATAAGTTTTATAAACTTCATTATAAACTGCTACATTTTCATGGATAGGCATACACTCCTTTTTATTGTCCAGTCCCACGTGTTCTTTAATAAGATAATTTATATCTGAAACCCTACCTCCTGAATAATCCACTGCCCACAATGCCTGAATAACGCCTCCAAGGGCTGCAGCTTCTTCCTGAATGGGGACAACAATCGGCGTGTTTAGAATATCAGCAGCTATTTGCCTCCAAACATCAGACTTTGCTCCCCCTCCAATCAGTCTTATCTCTTTTACCTTGAATCCAAGATCCCTGAAAGAATCCAGTCCAAGGCGCATACCATAGATTGCTGACTCCAGAGAGGACCTGAAGATATTTTCCTTGCTTACATTTGTCATATCCATTCCAACAATACAGCCTTTTCCATTGGGTAAATTAGGTGTGCGTTCTCCATTAAAAAAAGGAAGGGTTATTATTCCCTCACTTCCTGCAGGTGCTTTTGATGCAATTTCATCAAACTCCTTCACTCCATACTCAAATAAACCGCGCATAATCTCTGTGGCAACAGTACAGTTCATTGTGCATAGAAGAGGAAGCCAGCCTCCGGTGGATGAACAAAAGGCAGCAAGATTACATTTATTATCAATAACAGGTTCATCGGAATAACCATAGATTGTACCCGATGTTCCCAGGCTCATGGTAATTACACCCGCATCGGTCGCACCTGTACCGATAGCTCCCATCATGTTATCCCCTCCCCCGGAGGAAACAATTATACCCGCAGGAATACCAAGCTTTGATGAAACATCTTCTGTAACCCGCCCAGCGGCTTCGTAAGCATTGATTAAATCTGGAAGACATTCAGTTAAATCCCGTTCCGGATCCAGAGCACCCAGGACATTATGGTCCCAGTCGCGTTTGTGAATATTTAAAAGACCTGTTCCTGATGCATCCCCATATTCCATTGAATATTTTCCGGTCAGGTAAAAATTTATATAATCATGAGGTAAAAGAATATGTTTCATTCGCTTGTAAAGATCAGGATGATTCTTCTTCAGCCACAGTATTTTTGATGCCGTATATCCAGGAAGAATTCTATTACCAACATCGTTAAGCAGATCCTCAGTATTACCATAGTTATCTTCAATCTCATCACATTCAGATGCAGTAGATGTATCGCACCACAGTTTTACATTGTAGAGAACATTACCATCCTTATCCAAAGGTACAAATCCATGCTGTTGACCGGATACGCCAACTGCAATTGCAGTTTGCTTAATACCAGGATCAATTTCACTAAAACATTTTTCAAGGGCATCTATCCACCATTCTGCCTTTTGTTCACTGGTACCATCATTGGCACTAATTAATTCATGTGGAGCAGATGCAGATACGACAATTGACTTACTTTCAAAATCATAGAATATTACTTTTGTACTCTGTGTTCCGTTATCAATCCCTATTACTGTCTTCAAAATATCCCTCCGATATAGTAACTATTTTCTATCCGATTAATCCTTTTTCCAATGGACAAAACTGTTTTTACATGCATATAATTGACCTATGAGGATAAATAATGAAGTTTAATGATGTGATCTTTGTCTATCAGATGAAAGATAAAAAAGAGAAGAAATGGCATGGGAGATTCCACCATCATGGACCAGATGAATATGAGATTCATTATTTTATTCACGGCACAGGGAAATTCCTAAACAATAAAAACATATATATAATCAACCCAGGATCCTTTTTTATAACTTCACCTGAATGTGACCACTCGATAATTACAAATGATAATTATAAACCTCTAAGCTACTACGCTGTTCTTTTTAAACTCTCATTCGGGGATAAGGAAATTGAAAAGCTTATTACACAGGAGATGCTGATTAAACAGAATTATGATATAGGTACAAACTACCGGTTTTTCTTTGAAGAATTAAAAGAAAAAGGTCTCTCCTACAATAGTAATCTGCAGAAGTCTGCTTCCCACCAGTTGATCTCTTTTCTATATACCCTTGTTGAAGAGAGAGACTTTCATTTTAACGAACCCGGCAGTATTCATATCGAAAAATCACTGAAAATTATGCAGAACAATGTTATGAATGACCTGACATTAGAGGAAATCACCTCAAAACTTAATCTCAGTGATTCCTACTTCATCAGGTTATTTAAAAGAAAAATGAAGATTACACCAATGAAGTATTTTACAAAATTAAAAGTTGAAGCAGCGACCTACATGCTGACCAATACTAATTTACAAGTACATTCTATTGCTGAAAAGTTGAACTTTTACAGTGAATTTCATTTTTCAAGGGTTTTTAAACAGTATACCGGGTTTGCACCAACTGTTTATCGGAAAAACTATGTGCACAATATAACCATATTTCAGAATCAATCTGATTAAAATAGTCCATATTCTTTTGGAATTCTTCATACTGTTTCTTCGTCCACGTGCCACATAGATCTGATAAATCTCGCTTTTTGCCCGAATTTGCTGACGTTTCCATAGTCTTCATATGGTATCTATACTATTCTTATAATTATTTAAAGTCAATTTTTAGAGCAGTTGAAATGGAATCTTTTTCTATCCTGCCCCTTAACTCAAACTGACGTTTCAGTCTGCCCAAATAATTTCAAACTCATAATCTCCATTGGTTTTGTGGAAAATATCATTTCAACAGGTAATTTGAAACATTCACTTATTCTAAAAGCCAGATCGAGGCTGGGATTATATTCTTCCCGCTCAAGGTATCCTACTGTCTGAATATTAACACCAATTATTTCAGCAAGCTGTTTACGGGAAAGCTTTCGTTCGAGTCTTAAAACGGATATACGATTGTAGAGTTTCCTCCCTTTCATTGGTTCTTATCTCCCCAGGCAATGATCGATCCAGGCAGTGTATGAGCAAGATATATCAATCCGGATACCAGGGGTACAGTAATAATGAAATTCCATTGCGGGACCAGACTATAGATAAGTGCATGAATGAACATAATTGCCAGGCATATTATTGAAAACCATCCATAGGACCTGCTTAAAGCCATATGAGTCAACTGAATCTCCCTCTCATCCAGATCATCGGTTCTGCTGTGAGTAAGTTTCCATATCCCTGTTCTTTTATAAACCAGAATAAAGGTAAATGCGGTAAAAAGTATCAAAACAATTCCCAGTACATCTATAAAAAGAGGAAGATCTTTGTTAATCAAAGCAAAGTAGTAGCATATTTCCATTATTAAAAGACTTAAATAATTAATAGAAACCAGAATTCTTCTTTTATTTCTTGAGAGTTTTTTATACATTTAAGGCCTCCTATTTAGAATTGCTTATTATAAATATACATCATAAATTGTATATTTACACCAATATTCTGTAAATATTATATTTTTTAGATAAGAAACTTTATTGAGCTCAAATATGCTGTATAATAAACAATATGAAAACAAACATGCTCATTATGATGATGGCACTATTTCTTTTATTGCCGCTCCAGATCTTCTCTGCAAACAGTTCCAATAATACAATAGAAATTCTTAAACCAACTGTTTATCCTGATACTGCAGAGAACCGAAAGCTTGTTAACGATCTTATTGATGGTGCCTCTGTACTTACCGAAAGAATCTACTCTGGTTATCTGGAAATTGCAGATTCATCTTCCAGCAGCAGAAGAAATGCAGAATACAGTCTCAGTATTAATGCCGTATTTGATCCTGATCAGTCGGTACTGCAGATAACTCTCAAACAGAAAAATTCTGACAAGAGTACATCTTTTAATATAATGGGTGGTATAAAGAACGATACACCACTATTTCTTGCAAGAGCCATCTTCTATCTATGGGCAGGACACAACAACTATCTATCCGACTTATCTGCTCCCTCTCCTGTTTTTGTTGATGATTTGAGTACCGGTTATATTCAGGAAACTGTAATGCCGGAAACTCCCACAATGCTTATGCCGATGGATCTGGCAGTTAAATCCAACGGTAACCTGATAGGTGCATTCTCAATGATCTGCGTGGAATTTGACAGTAACTTTAAAATTCTTGGACAACCCGGACGATCATTGTATGAAGCCGGAAGCTATACCAGTGCTGCGGGAGTAGCAGTAACTCCGGGAGGTACAGTTTATCTAAAACCTTCCATGGGCAGAGATATTTATCGCTTTGCAGGGGATTCAGGTGTAGGAGAAAAATGGCGTACCGGCATAGATATCTATGGTCCATTCATGTCCCTGCCAGATGGAAGCATACTTGTAATAGACATACAAAAAAAGAAAGCACTGAAAATTTATAACCGTAAAAAGACTGAACTTCCTCTTTTTACCAATCCTTATTCCTATATTGCTGCTGTTGCTGCCGGTCCGGAAGGAAATATATGGGTTTATGATATTATGGAACAGCGAATAAGAATCCATACCCCGGAAGGCGAAATACTTGATAGCATAATTCCTGTTCTTGATACATCCGGTGGTATGAGTCCTTCTGCTCTTTCAGTTTACAAGGACGGACGTTTTGTAATTTATTATTCCACAGGACAGATGTACAGTTTTACCAGAGAAGGAATACCAATCTGGGGTATTTCAGAAATAAAGACTCTTGAAGATTCAGAAAGTCTGCCCCAAACAGCAAAAATCGCAGTGGACAACACAAATGGCTTAATATACATAGCAGACCTCATGGGACAGCGTATAATAAAACTACAGGATAGAGCTTTTACATCTGATCATCGTATAGATGATCCGGATACAAAACTCCTGGTTACTCTCAACAGCACTTATTTCCAAACGGAGGACATTAGTTTAGTTGCAGCCAAGGCTGAGTTTTATGAAGAAGTCGATGCTCTTGAACTTGCGAATCAGACCTGGGAAAGAATTCTTGACCTGGATTCTGATTATGAACCGGCATATGAAAAACTCGATCAGATCGAAGTGAAAATAATGTCTTTGAATGCAGAAACCATGAAAGAAAAGACTATTATAAAACTACAGAATCTCGGCCCTGAATCTGCAAGAAATGATTATAGAAAAACAATACAGCTCTATGAGAAGATCCTGGCCATAGATCCATCTAACCGGGAAATAAAAGACAGCCGAGCTTATCTTGAGGAACTTTTTGGTTTAGGGGGACAAAGGGGAGCGGAACCACCTCCCTTTGAAATTGAAACACTAAAAGTAGAGAATCTTTTTCCATCCCTTATGCAGCACTATCAGCATACACCAGTTGGAAACCTGAAGTTACGAAATACAGGTACAGAGAATATTAAAAATCTAAAGGTAAACCTGTTTATAAAACAGTTTATGGATTTCCCAGTGGCCTCAGGAAAGATACCTGTAATAAACCCGTCAGAAATAGTAGATATAGATCTTAATCTGCTTTTTAATCAGGAAGTATTAAAACTGGAAGAGGACTTAAAGGTCCAGGTAAAACTGGATATATCCTGGAGCTATGGAGGAAAATCACTTAGTGTCCAGGAAACAACAATTGTCACTCTATATCGGAGAAGTGCCATGCAGTGGGATGATTCAGGAAAACTGTCCTCTTTTATTACCCCTAATGAAAGCATAGTAGAGCAGTTCTCCCACAGGGTTGTATCCAATTCAGCTCTGGACTATGATTTTAAATTTACTGAAAAATTCGCCAGGGCCATGAGGATAACAAACGCTTTGGGGGCCTACGGTATAAGTTATATCGAAGATCCGGCATCACCTATTACCAAAATTCTTGGTGATTCAGAGGCTGTCGATACGGTAAGGTTTGCCAGAAAAACTCTTTTTATCCGATCAGGAGACTGTGATGATACAACTGCGCTGCTATCCTCATTACTTGAATCTGCCGGTATTGATACTGCAATAATGACATCTCCAGGACATGTTTTTATGGCTTTCAATTCTGAGGAATCTGTCTCCAGCAGATGGATGTATAATTCAGAACTTGTAACAGCAATTCCCTACAAAGGAACCTTATGGATACCGATTGAAACGACTATACTTCATGAAGGTTTCTTTAAAGCATGGGAAATTGCTTCAAAAGAAGTAAGAGCCTATGAGGGGAAAGGTAAAATTGAATTCATTCCCTTAAAGGATCAGCGCACTGCCTATCCTCCATTACCTCTTGGAGAAAGTATCTATCAGGTACTTGAACCCACAGGTGAAGCAGTAGAACTCTTCGATCAGATATCATCAGCAGAGATAAGAACTGATTTATACAACAATCTTGCCAATAGCCTTCAGAAAGATGCAGAAATTGCAAGCATTAGAAGAAAGTCTGCAATTCAGAATAGGTTGGGAATTCTCCATGTCAGATTTGAAAATTACAGGGCAGCAGAGAAGGTATTCAAAGAGATCAATAAAGAGCAGCCTGAATATATATCCGCATACGTAAATCTTGCAAATCTCTACAGAATTCAAGGTAAAACAGGCCCTGCCATTGGACTGCTGGAATCGGCCTTGCTGGAATCACCGGATTCGACAGCAGTAAACCTGGTTTTAGCTCAATGCTACTATGAAGAGTCTGAATTCATTAAGGCAGGTAAGCTCTTCGTCAAAGTAAATTCCAAAGCTCCGGAACTTGCACTTAAATATGCCTATCTTGCATCGCCTGGAGGAGGTAGTGATCCTATTGTACGGGCTTCCGGTGCGGGGGAAGAGCAGCCGGTCTTTTGGGATTCGGAGAAGTAAGGTTTTTATTCAAAGAAATATCTATACTTTCCATAAAATCCTTTCCCACAGCATCTAAAATTGAGGCTTCTGCTTTCTCTTTCTGGTCTTTGTCGTTATGTAAAATGGCAATCATTTGGATTTAGAGATTGTTTATTAAATTTATGATTATTTTTTTATAGGAGGAGATGAAAAATAATGAAATTAAAAGTAAAGCTTCAGAATTCATTGAACCATCAGAATACGGTTATCCCTTTCACAATTGT
>SDBV01013258.1_pt1 | contig 10507 bp, 7 predicted proteins | sample 2277081 | NCBI WGS metagenome assembly SDBV01 (sample SAMN10402039, study PRJNA504765) | marine sediment metagenome | isolation source: marine sediment core GS10_PC15, 223 cmbsf | place: Arctic Ocean: Southern Knipovich Ridge | collected 2010
CGGACTCGGACACGATTTGCTTAAGTTGACGACATTGAGCGGAGCGGAGGCCTGGAACCATTCAAACATGATATAAAGCCCTGAAAGGGTGGCATATGCCGCGGTCAGTGTCACCCTTTCAGGGCTTTTTTCTTTTGATTCGTTTTCCCAGCCCTCCGCTTCGCTACAGACTGGGCTGACAAATGTCGGGCTTCCAGCCCTGCTGAGTTTACTCAGAAGTGCTGGAACTGAATGTCACTCATCCTGTATATCTTAAATATCCTGCCTATCCTGTAAAATTTTCCAAGGATTGCGGAAATCCCCATCCTATGCTAGCGTCAGCTTTGGGTGGGTCTCCATGAAAATCGTCTCTATCATCACAGCTATTCTTTTCCCAATTTCAGCTTACGCTGGAAACTGCTGCCTCCATTCCCTGACGCTCGAAAGCGCCGAACGAATCGCCCTCGAAAACAATAACGATATCAAAACTCTCCAGCAACTAGTCGCTAAGGCTCAACAAGGACGCCTCGAAGCGGTTTCGAAATGGTTCCCAGAAGTGGTCTTGATCAGCTCGGGCTATAAAACAGAAAAGATTCAAACATTTACGGGAACTCATAGCGCTTTCTTAAGCCAATTCAATGTGACCCAAGCTCTTTTGTCCACAGAAAGATACTTCAATCTTCGCATTTCATCCCTTGTAGTTAAACAACTTAGACTTCTGTTAGATGCGATCATCATCGATGTGATGTATGATATCCGACAGGCTTACTACAGGGTGATCCTCGATTACCAAGATATCGCCACCGCCAAAACCAATATAGACCTGTTTATGGACCTGGCTGAAAAGGAACAGACCAAATACAAAATCGGCACTTCTATCCTTCTGAACGTCAATCAAAGTACCGTCAGAATTGCCAATGCCACAAAGGCTTACTACCAAGCGATCAAAGAATTGAAGGTAGATCTTGACTATCTGACGCAGGTTTTGGGGTATGATCCTGGGACGTTGGATCTCGAGTTGGCTGAAAGAACGATTCCAATCATGAATATTCCCGAGATTGCATCAAAGGTGAACCGAATCGACGAAGTTTTCAGGGATCGATTTCAAAATGGATTCATTTTCAAAGAGGGATATCCCTATACGCAGGAAAAATTGATGCGCAGTGTCTTCACAGCTCAAGAGATAGCCTGCTGGGAAAATACTGCTCTCACTTTCCGCCCGACTCTTCGTTCAAAGGCAACTGATGTCAAAATTGCTGCTGAGTTTGTCGGGAGCAAATGGGGAGAATTTTTACCGGAAGTGAATTTGGAAATGAATTACGGAGGCTACCCGACAAATATGTTGGACAATCCTTCATCCAATTTTCTCAACCAGAAGTTTGACTGGGCCGTGGGATATCGAGTGAATTGGCTATTGTGGGATAGTTTGGGACGCGATCACCGCATCAAACAAGCGATGCACGAGAAGTGTGCCAAGCAATTTGAGTATATGAAAGGAGTTCAAATGGCTTATGCCGATGTCAGACGTCAGATGTTCGATATCGAGGAATCCATTGCCAATTTCGTGACCGCCAAATCAAATGTGAAGCTGGCAGAACAAACTCTGGAACTCGCTCAAAGTTCTCTTGAAATCGGATACATCAACGTCTTTGATTACCAAATCATCATCGATAGTTTAATCCAGGCGATGAATACTCAAAATGAAGCACAATTTGATCTCATTCGTGGTTATTATGGATTGATCCATGCATCCGGAGCTGATTTGATGTATACCCATAAAACTTCAAGATTTGATTTTTAGCAAAGAGAAAGCTCCCGCGATTAGACGATTGTAAGTCCCCTAATATTAATAATATAAGGGGACTTACAATCGTCTAATCCCGGGGCTTTCTCAAAGCCAAAATTTCAAATCTTGAAGTTTTATGGGTATATGACTATAGGTAAATAATGGAAGAAAAAGAAAGATCGTCATACACCATTCCTTTTCTGATTACTCTAGCCTCTGCTGTAGGTCTGGTGGTCATGATTTTTGGCCTTTTCTGGGCATTTTCATGGCGTCACTATGTCTGGACAAATGATGCCAATATCGAAGCTTATGGAACCGATTTGAGTGCCAATGTGACAGAAAAAGTGATCGGAGTATTTGCAGATGAGGGAGATTCAGTCGAAAAAGGACAACTGATTGTTCAATTAGAAAACAATGTCCCACTCGCGAAAAAGGCCGAGATTGAAGCGATGATTATTAGTCTTGAACAAGAAATCTTAGTCAAGCAGGCTTATCTAGAAAAAGTGCGGAATGATTATATTCGGGCAGAAGAAGGGATTCAAGATGCGGTGATTTCTGAGCAGGATTTCGATCACAAGCAAAAAGATTTTGAAATGGCCACTGCCGAGCTTAAATTAGCCATCGCCAACCTTGGAACAGCTCAAAAGCAGCTCGAAGTGATCGAGGCCCAGTTGACCCATTATGCCGTCCATGCTCCTCAAAACGGCACCATTGCTAAAAGGTGGATTTGGTATGGAGATGTGACTTCACCTGGACAAAGTATGTTCACGATGTATGACCTCGAAGACGTTTGGGTCATTGCACGTTTAGAAGAAGAAAAAATTGAATATGTGCGGCTGGGTTCTGAAGTGGAAATCACAATTGACGCTTATCCGGGATATACTTTCACCGGAGAAGTTTTTGCGATAAAAGGAGCCGCTGCATCACAGTTCTCCCTTGTTCCACAAAACAACGCCACGGGAAATTACACAAAAGTGGCCCAACGCGTTCCAATAAAAATCAGTGTCAAAAAACCCAATAATTTTCCTGAAGACAAACCCCTTTATCTCTTCCCAGGCATGTCGGTAGAAGTATGGATCAAAAAATCCTAAACTGGAATACACCCTACCTATACCGGCCAGACCATCCCCTCTGGAAGTTCATCATTGTACTCAATGTGACCTACGGAGGCATGCTTGTTCTGATGGATCTTCTGGCATCCGTAATGGTAATATCGCAGATACAAGGTGCCATGGCGGTCGATTATGATAAAATCATCTGGACAGCACGTGGTGTTCTGTTCGTCCTTGCGATCACTCCCCTTTTCGGACTCCGATTAGCCCGACATTTTGGGTACAAAAAAATCTTCCTAATAGGGTCATTGATATTTTTAACAGGATCTATTTTCACGGCGCTTTCGAGTAATTTTTATGAACTGTTACCAAGTCGTCTCTTCACTGCGGTGGGTGGAGGCCTCATGTCATCTCTAGGATTGCCGATTATCAACCACACAATTCAAGAAGTGGAAAACCGTCGCCCTATTGTCACAGCCTATTCTTCTGTTTCTTTTGGGCTTGGGATTGCTTTAGGGATGATTATGGGAGGCTATTTTGGGCAACTCGGCACATGGAAAATGGTTTTTCTTTCCAATCTCACTCTGGTTCCTCCATTAATGTTGATCACGATTTTATTTCATCCCGAGACTCCCCGCAAAAAACAGCCTCCATACGATATTCTCAGTCTCGTTAGCATCACAGTATTTCTATTAAGTTTATTATTTATCGTCACTCAAGTGAAAGCGGAATGGAATACATTGGCATGGCGATCCACATTTATCATTTCCTGCGCATTAACCTCTGTCTTTAGCCTCATTGTCTTTTTGTGGAACAGCTTGACCCACCCCACTCCTCTCTTTAATCTTAGTTTATTTCTCCATCGCCAATTTTTCCTGGGATGCCTATGCATGTTAGTCGTTGGCTTTATGGTCTTCGGAGTCACCTTAGCAACATTAGGGATATTACAGAATATTTACAATTACGAATGGATTCGGCTAGGATGGTTTATGAGTCTTGTGGGGTTTACCTATTTTGCGGTCGGAGCCATCCCCAGCCTCACTATCCGATGGATCAATCCAAGAGTGTTCATTTACATTGGACTGGGGCTGATCGCCGCCAGCTGTTTTTTATCCCAGTCTATCACCATACAGAGTGACAAGTATGAAATTGGAGCCATTGTGTTTTTGAGGTCTTCGGGAATTGCCTTATCTCTTGGTCCCATTGCTGTGTTATCGCTTTCTGTTTTCGAAGGAGACGCTTATGCAAAAGGATCGTCACTAATTAATTTTATTCGGATGTTGGGCGGAGTCTTCGGAAGCGCGCTGATTCAGTTGATTTCGGCATATCGAATGCCGTTTCATAGCTTGCGTTTTGGGGAAATGGTGAATGTTGAGTCAGCGAGATACCAGCAGTATTTTGCGGAACTATTTACGACGATTACGGAGAAAGGATCCAATCCTGAGTTAGGAGTCCATCAAACCCGTGAACTGATTATCGAGTGGATTACGAGTCAGGCAGAAATCGCTGCGATTTTGGATGCCGAGTATGTTTTGGGATGGGTTGTGATAGGAGTTATGGTCATTTTTGCGACGGCGATGGTGTTTCGGTTTTGGGGGAAATTCATTGTACGATTCTTTGTTCCAAGGCGGATGAGGAAAATTTAACGCAAAGAAGCAAAGGCACAAAGACGCAAAGATTGGTTAACCTGACTTTGGACCGCAGGTCCATGCGCTTTTTAGACGCAGATGGCGCAGATGATCGCAGATTTTTTTACTTTATAAAGTAAAAAAATCTGCGATCATCTGCGCCATCTGCGTCTAAAAGTTCGAGATCACTTCGTGATCAATATCACCGAAGCACCAATCTTTGCGCCTTCGTGTCTTTGCTTCTTTGCGTTAAAATTATTCTCCACTATGCACAATATCATCGACTCTTCTCATCCCCTGCAAAAGCGCGCCTCGTAACTTCTCGCTCTTCTCAAAATCATCAATAATCCTCCAAAAGGCCTCCAAATACTTTTCCTTCAAAACCTCCCTCTCAACATCTTCTCCATGAACTTTACTAATCAACAATGTCAAACACTCACGAAAATACAACAGATTATTTGATTCTAAAAGATATATATCAATTATTTCATAAAGATACTGAGCAACAACCTTGCGATGCTTATGGATCTGTTTTCCTCCCTCTGTCTTATCCACTGCAATTTCTAAAAATCGATTGATGTTCATTAATATCAGAGATTTCACTCTTTTGGGAGCTCTGTGGTAATTCATAAAGGCTAAATCAATAAGCGGCTTCAATATGGAACTTGTCATCATTCGATGCAACCGAAGAAATGAAACTACAAAGTAGTGGGACATGGGATTCTCAATGTCGTCATGATCTAGACAATGACTTCCTCGAGCTTCCTCAAGTTCGTCAATAAACCAATCCATGATCTGACTCCAAATCGTCTTTCGGTCTTTTTCCGATAGTCGTTTTTTTACCGCCAAAAATATGTGATCAAGCAAATTTTCATCCTGAGACAAGTAAGCTTTTCCAATTTGCTTGACTTCATGATGACGATCTTCGGTTCGATACTGATTTAAAAAGTTTGTCGGGACTTCCGCAAGATTCTGAAAAAACGGAACATTCTGAACTGCTATTTCCAAATGGCGACAGGACTCTTTGATACGATCATCATGCTTATCATCCTCAATGAGCGTCTCATAAAAAATAGGTAGAGTGGGAACTAATACAGACATGGGATTTTTCAAAATTTGCTGGGCAATCTGATCAAATCGATCTTCTTTTTCCCCTTCAGGAAATATTGTCCTTGCAGAACTTGCTATTGGTGGAAAATTTACTTCCATGTGTATCCTCCGATCCTAGGTTTCACGCCATAAGACGCGTTGAACTGTTGTTCAAAATTCTACGAGTTTAGAACGCCAAAGGCCTTGTACGGTTATTTTCAATTTATTTTATTCCATCCATTCTGTAAATATAAAGATTATAAACCTTTCCGATACTTTTGATGTTTTTGAATCATGAAACTGAGCAATAATACACAACTTTTATTGACCTTACTTATTCTCATCTCATTCACCACCTCTTCATGTCACCGCCAGAAGTGACACAATATAATATTCACACCTGTCATTGTAGTTGCTGTGGTAAACATGTTAGAGCTGACATCCCCGATGAATGGCGAGGAAAGCATTGCAATTGGAGATGAAATCGTTATAATAAACGCATGAAAAATTCCCTTATCATAAGAAATAGCACCCGTGTCCTTTTGATCAATGACAATAATGAACTTCTATTATTGTGTGCTGAGGATCCTGCTACCACAACCGTTGAAGGAAAATATCACGGAACATATTGGTTTCCACCAGGCGGAGAAATCGAGCCAGGTGAAACCTTTGAAGAAGCTGTTGTTCGTGAACTCCGTGAAGAAACTGGATTAATCGAAGGCGATTATATTTTAGGGCCAATCGTTTGGTTTGGTGAATTCGAATTGATCTTGTATGGGAAACACACTTTATTAAAGCAAAAATTTATTGTGGCACATACGAAATCGGACGCCATATCCCTCCACAATCTCACTGAAGATGAAAAACAAATCATTAAAAAATGTGAATGGTTCTCACTAGAAAAAATTAAAAACTACGATGAAGTGATATACCCAGTCGTGTTGAAAGATCACCTGCCTGGGATCCTTGAGGGCGATTACCCCAAAGACCCCATCGAAATAGATTTGGGAAAGCAACCGGAAGCCAAGTAAAATGGTGTCTTTATGTATTTTAAAGGACAAAAATTAAAAACGTCCTTTTCGTCCTTTCAGACTTAACAACTTACGATCTTATTTGAAACGAATCACGATATCCTTTAAAAAAAAGGGTAGGTCGCAATACCACGCTCTTAATCATTACCCATTCACACCAAATAGGTTAACCAATGTCAAAAACGATTCTGACAATCAATTCGGGCTCTTCGAGCATTAAATCGTCGCTCTATCGATTTAATGATGACGAGACTTTATTGGCTCGCGGCGAGTTGGATCGCATTGGTTTCGATGAAGGGACTTTCCAGATGCTGGATTGGAATGGGAATTGGCTGGTGAATGAAACTTGCAACTTACAGAATCATGGCAAAGCTTTTGAAAAACTATTTTCATGGTTAGAGTCTTCTGGTTTTGAGATTGATGGAATAGGTCATCGTGTGGTTCATGGAGGACCCAACTATCGCTCACATCAGAAAATCGATCAGGATCTTATTGATGTATTGCACAAAATCACCTCAATGAATCCCCTTCATCTCCCTTCGGAAATTCAAGGAATTGAATTCACAAGTCAGGTCTACCCAAAGCTCCCACAAGTGGCTTGCTTTGACACTGCTTTCCATGCAACGCTTCCACTCGAAGCTAAGCTCTATCCAATTCCCAGAAAATTCGCTGATGATGGAATCTTTCGCTACGGATTTCATGGACTGTCTTACGAATATATTCTCCAAGAACTGAAAAATATCCCAGAAAAATTGATCATCGCTCATTTGGGAAACGGAGCCAGCATGGCGGCTGTGAAGGATGGGAAAAGTGTGGATACCACCATGGGATTTACTCCGTCTGCAGGACTGATGATGGGAACGCGGTGCGGTGATATCGATCCCGGAATCCTCATTTACCTGGCCGCACACAAAGGATACAGCGCGGATGATTTAAGAGAAATGGTCAATACCGAAAGTGGTCTGCAAGGGATTTCTGAATTGAGTTCAGACGTGAAAGAGCTGCTCGATCTCGAACACAACAATCAAAAAGCCAAAGAAGCACTCGATCTTTTTTGTTATCGAGCGCGCAAGTATATCGGAGCTCTTGCAGCAGCATTAGGAGGCTGCGACACGCTGGTTTTCACTGCTGGAATCGGAGAACGTTCGGCTGAAATCCGCCAACGAATCTGTTCAGAGCTCGGTTACTTGGGAATTGAAATCGACGACCAAGCCAATCAGAAAAATTCCTCCACGATTTCAACGAAAAATAGTGGAGTGAAAGTTTTAGTAATTAGAACCAACGAAGAGTTGATGATCGCACGTCACACGAACAACATCCTCTTCGCCGAACAAATTTCAAAAGTATAGGAGTCATCCATGACAACAGCAACATTACAAACCAAAGTCTTGACCGATGAAGAACTGGACAAGATCAACCGCTACTTTGAAGCGGCCAACTACCTTTCAGTGGGGCAGATTTATCTGCAAGAAAATGCCCTCTTGAAAGAACCTCTGAAACCTGAACACATTAAACCCAGACTATTAGGACATTTTGGGACATCTCCAGGACTGAATCTGATATACATTCACCTCAATCATCTGATCAATAAATACGACGCGAATGTCATTTACGTCACAGGTCCAGGTCATGGTGGCCCTGCAATTGTCTCCAATGTCTATATGGAAGGGACCTATTCAGAAATCTACCCCGACATCAGTCAAGATTCCGATGGAATGCGAAAATTATTCAGACAATTTTCGACTCCCGGAGGAATCCCCAGCCATGTTAGTCCAGAGACTCCCGGATCGATTCACGAAGGAGGAGAACTCGGCTACTGCTTGCTCCATGCCTACGGAGCTGTCTTTGACAATCCCGATTTGATTGTCGCATGTGTCGTCGGTGATGGTGAAGCGGAGACCGGGCCATGTGAAGGGAGCTGGAAAGGGAATAAATTCCTGAATCCTGAGAGAGATGGCGCCGTTCTTCCTATTTTCCACCTCAACGGCTATAAAATTTCCGGTCCCACAGTGTTGGCCCGTGTTTCCGACAAAGAGCTGCTTGATTACTTCAAAGGACACGGATATGAACCTCATATTGTTGAAGGAGATGATCCTCAACTTGTCCATCAAGCATTCGCTTCGACACTCGACAAGTGTTATCACGATATTCGTTCCTTTCAAAAAGAGGCTCGGACAAACGGATTCAAGAAACGTCCCATCTGGCCGATGATTATTTTGCGTACGCCAAAAGGATGGACAGGTCCTAAAGTTGTCGATGGTCTCCCCATCGAAGGAACCTTCCGCGCTCACCAAGTGCCTCTTGCCGGTGTCCGAGAAAACCCCGAACATTTAAAAATGTTGGAACAATGGATGAAAAGCTATCATCCCGAACAACACTTTGATGAAAACGGACGATTGATTCAAGAGCTTGAGGATTTGGTGCCCAAGGGTGATTTCCGCATGGGGGCTAATCCGGTCGCCAATGGAGGACGACTTCTTATCGATCTTGAACTTCCCGATTACTCGAAATTGGGAATAGAAGTGCCAACTCCGGGCGGTGTCAAAGCGGAGGCCACACGTGTCCTAGGAACTTACATACGCGAAGTCTTCACACTTAACAACGATGAACAAAATTTCCGTCTCTTTTGTCCAGACGAAACCAATTCAAACCGACTCTCTGCCTGCTTTGACGTCACCGATCGATGCAGCACAGCAAAGATTATTGACATCGATGACCATGTCGCCCCAACTGGTCGAGTGATGGAAGTCCTGAGTGAACATTGCTGTCAAGGTTGGCTGGAAGGGTATCTTCTGACTGGACGTCACGGCATCTTCCCCACCTATGAAGCATTCTCCATGGTCATCGACTCCATGCTCAACCAACATGCCAAATGGCTGAAATCCTGCCGGGAAATTCCTTGGAGACATCCCATCGCTTCATTAAACTACCTGCTTACAAGTCATGCATGGAGAAACGACCACAACGGCTATAGTCACCAAGGGCCAGGATTTATTGATACCGTCATGAGCAAAAAAAGTACCGTTACCAGAATCTACCTTCCTCCTGATGCCAACTGTTTACTCAGTGTTGCCGATCACTGCTTTCGTAGCCGAAACTACGTCAACCTCATCATTGCCGGAAAACAAGAACAATACCAATGGCTGACTATTGAAGAAGCCAGAATCCATTGCTCTCGCGGTGCCTCAATTTGGCAATTCGCCAGCAATGATGAAGGAAGTCCCGACATCGTGCTCGCCTGTGCGGGAGATGTTCCCACCATTGAAACATTGGCCGCTGCGTGGTTATTGAGAAAACACATCCCCGGAATTCGTGTAAGAGTCGTCAACGTTGTCGACCTGATGTGCCTAGCTCACCACAAATCACATCCCCATGGAATGGATGAGCTCATGTTCGAAGATCTATTTACTGAGTCCACTCCCGTCATTTTTGCCTTCCATGGATACCCACGTGTAATCCACGAGCTCATTCATGGTCGTGGACGCCACCATCAGTTTCACGTACGAGGATATATGGAAGAAGGAACCACCACAACGCCATTTGACATGGTGGTCTTGAATGAAATGAGCCGTTATCACCTAGCCATTGAAGCCCTTCTCCGGATTCCAAGGCTCCATTCTGAAACCATTGACGCCAGAGAATTCTTCGAAGCCAAGCTCTTCAAACATCACGAATACATACGAGATCATTTTGAGGACATGCCTGAAATACGCAATTGGAGTTGGAGTGGAGAGATTGAAGAAACTGGAAACAAGTGGGAAGTCGGCCAGACCGACTGATCAACAGATTGGCAACTTAAGGCAAGTCAACCACAGAGAACACAGACTCGACTTTAGCATTTCTTTAGCTAAATAACTTTCCATCAGTTGTTTAATGATATCATTTTTTTGGATTATGGTGGCTTTAAAAATTAACCGCGAAGATCGCGAAGGTCGCGAAGAT
>SDBV01013259.1_pt1 | contig 10507 bp, 12 predicted proteins | sample 2277081 | NCBI WGS metagenome assembly SDBV01 (sample SAMN10402039, study PRJNA504765) | marine sediment metagenome | isolation source: marine sediment core GS10_PC15, 223 cmbsf | place: Arctic Ocean: Southern Knipovich Ridge | collected 2010
CAGTTGTAGAAATCTTCTTCACATACAAACTCTTCCTCCTCTCCTTGCCCCTGCCCAAAAGTTTCATTAAAGAATCCCTCTGTTTCTCTAGCCACAGAATCTGCAGGCCTCACAACAAAAAACCAAATTATGAATATAAGAAGAACTATTCCAAATCCTACAAATATTATTGCGGACCAGCTTCTCGTTTTACTCTTTACTGGTTCGTATTGGTATGGGGAGGGCATTTTATTTTAAATTCCAGAAGCCAAACCCTCCATTATAACATAAACTAGATTCCCCCCTATATCAGAAGATAATTCTTTGGTGATTCTTTTAACCTTCTGCATTTTACCTTCTTTCACAGCTTCTTCCAACTCCCTTAATTTTTCTTTATCTTTTTTATTTCTTATCTTAGAAATCTTCTCTTCTATGAGCTTTATTATTTTTGTCTTTGAGAGTTTCATTTTCTTGCTTTAAATATCATTGTAGGAGGCATAGTGCTAAGGGCCTTTTTCTTATAATCCCAGAGGCCATACCAATAGTCTCCCTTATTCTTTTTTCTTGAATCTGGTTCGATAATCCTTTCTACTTGAAACCCTGCCTTAATCAACCAATTAAACAAATCACCAACTGTTCTATTATATCCCACCCACACACCATGCGTGTATTTTTCAGAATATCTACCTGTTTTAAAATAACTTCTTTTTACTTTCATTGTTTTTTTGTCAATCATACTATCGAAAGGGTGATCTAAACTAAAAACAAAAATACCTTTTTTCTTTAACACCCTATAGACTTCCTTAAAACATTTATTTAAGTCATCAACATAAATCAAAGCATAAGCTGAAAAAACAATATCTTGACTATTAGATTTAATTGGCTTTAAATTAACAATATCTCTTTGAATAAATTTTATTCTAACCTTGTTCTTTTCTGCTAGTTTTTTAGCAAATTTAAGTTGTTTTTCTGAGATATCTACTCCAGTAACTTTTGCTCCTTGCTTTGCCATAGCAATTCCACATTGGGCTCCACCACAACCAATCTCCAAAACTTTTTTCCCTTTAAGATTACCCAAGAGTTTTAACACACTTTCGTTTGGACTTCCAGGACCATAATGAATGTCCACTGGGATTTTACATTCTTTTTGATAGTATTCTGATGCAATCTCCCACCATTTTTTTGTTTCTTTTGTCATCTTATTATTAATAGGCGTTTCATTTTCTTTCACCCATATTTCCCACCCCATGAACCAACCCTAGTTTATATCTGCTTCCTAATTTCTTAATCTCCCTTTCTCTCTTCATTGCGGTTTTTCTATCATCATAAGTTTCAGAATATACTACTTTAACAGATTTCTGCCTACCTGCATAATGCTTTTTTCTTCCATTTTTCGCATGCCCGAGATGATCTTTTAATCTCTCGCTTGGAGTTCTAGAGGTATACCCGCAATAATATGTTATTTTCCCTTTCTCGTCTTTACATTCTAAGAGATAGATGTGGTGTTTCATTTTCTCATAAAGAATCAGATATTTAAAAAATGTTCAGAGAACCAATCTTGTACGAACCTTTTATCAAATTATTCCAAAAACTCTTTCTTCCACATAATTTAAGAAATATTTTCTATCTCTTCCTTGTTTGCCCATGAGTATTTTATTAATAGCTTCCCTAAAGCAATCTTCCATATAAGAGATTGTTTCTTCCAACATTGTTTGATTAAACGTAGACCCATGAACTATCTTGCTTCTAAGATTATAGGCCTCCCCAATCTTTTTGAAAGCTTCCCTCCTTTTATTTCCTGTGCTATGCAAGTAAGAGGCCAGATTAATGGAGAGCCTATATTTTAATTCTTGGTTTATTCCAAAAAGAGATTCTAAGGCAACAAACAAATCAATTAATCTATCTTCAGACTTATCTCTTTCATATAATTGTCTAAATCTTTCCATTGCTACGCCTGCAAAATCTATTTCTTCAAGATTTTTTATTGAATTATAAAAACCAATAAAATTTTCTGATTGGGATTCCTCTAAAAGATAAGGTTGTCCATGGAAATGAGTTATTCTAGAAATTGTAGCATCTAAAATTTCTTCCCCACTATTTTTTTGATTCTTAAATACATCAAATTCGTTGTATCCTATGGCCCCCGATCCAAATAACCTAAAAGCTAAAATTGCTTTTCCAATTTTTTCCTCAACTTCTTTATAAGGATGTTCTCCCGAACCAATAATCCACGGATTAACTCCTGGAACAAAGTCATGAATTGTTAATTCTACACAATATTTTAGTTTTTCAAAATCTGAACTCCTCATAGAAAGGAGATTGTTTCTTTTTTTCTCAGATTTTTCAGCTTCAGTTATCTTTCTAACAATCAACCCATCACCCAAATCAATTTTTTCAGGAAGTTCTATAGAAAAGGGGAGAAGATATGCTAATGCTTTAATACTCATTTTAAAACTCTCTTTTGAATATTCCCATTCGTTTTATTATTAATAAGAGTTTCATTCTATTAAAACAGGAAGCTTCAAAACACTTTCTCTAATTTTAAGGCCTTTTGAAAAGAAAACGATTTCTTCCCCTTTTTTAGTATTTCCTGCGCTATACCTTAAGGAATATTTTTCTTGTTTATATTCTTTGTATAGTTCTTCAATTTGCGGAACATCATCATAAGTTACAACCCACTTATGATTAATTTTTTTTATTCCAATAGCCACCTCCTTGTGATCTTCAGGACCATAGTGATTCATATAAAGCTCTTTACCCTTGGTGTAGTAGGGAGGATCAAAATAGATAATGGTTTTTTTCGGAAGATTTTTCCCAATTTTTCCTATCAATTCAATTGCATCTTCATTATGAATCTCAATTTTATCTTTATAGGCGGCAACCAACCTAATCCTTTCCATCAAATCTTTTTTATTAAACCTACAATCAATTTTCCACACTCCTTTTTGTTTTAACCCCCCTATGGCCCCTGCACCAATTATCCCTGACCGATTAACCCTATTAAGGAAAAAAGTAGAAAAACCTAATACTAGAAGATTCTTTTTTTCGTTTTTTTGAATTGATTTCTGCTTCTTCCATGTTTTAATGTCTAAAGGAGTTTTTTCAATTAGTTTACATAATTTATCTGTTTCAAACAACACCGAATGCCAAAAAGCATAGATTGACTTATTTAAATCATTAATTATGACTTTTGAAACATAACCTTCTATAAGAAGGGCAAGAGCAATGGAAGAACCCCCAGCATATGGCTCGACATAAGTTCCTTCTTCTAGAGAATTCTCTTTGATAATCTCTTTAAAGAAATCTAACAATTTCTTCTTACTTCCAGGATATCTTAGAGGTGAGTAAAATGTCATTTTAATTTTGATGTTTCTAAGGAGTTTAAGAGAACCCCCACTTCTTCTAGCATAAATTCTATTAAAGGAAGCAAATTTCCTGCTGCGGTTTCAGCATCTCCCGGAGATGCCCCAATTTGATAGTTATGTATTCTTTGATTCAGGCTTTCTAAATCAAACCCCTTAAATGCTTGTCGCATTCCCTTATTTTCAACTAAATCTGTAAATTTTTCCTTTAATTTAGTGAAGTTTGTATAGGGAAGCTTACTACCCTTCTTACTATAAAAGGCCAATTTAAAATGATTATAGGAGCCAAGTTCTTTTGATTTATATTGTGTTTTTTCAATAATGTATTTCAATGTAGCCTCAAAAGCTATACGGGACAAAGCAACCTTTGCATTGGGGTTTTTTTCATTCTGAAGCCCATAACATTCATCAATCAATTTCTTTAGTTTTAGAGGAGTTCTTTTTCTCTTAAAGAAAGGTTTGTTTTTAGTGGTTCCTCTTACCTTATTCTTTCTTTTCCCTGAAGCCTGTTTTTTTAAGGGTGAAAAACCATAGGTCTTTAGTTTGTCAAGAAATTCTTCCTTTTCCCTATCTACATCATACCATTTTGTTGAAGGGTGGTCTTCAAGATAATTTACTAAACTTTCAACATATGATTCGAATTTATTTTTATTTTCAATTTTTATGGTGTAAGAAGGATCATCTCCAAAAGAATATCCGCATAGAAGGGAATATCTAAAAAGCCTCTCAAAGATAACGGCCTTTCCGCCACCTTCCTTTTTACTTCTACGTAATAGTTTTTTCAAATCTTCTCCAGATATCCTAACTGCTTTAAAATAAAAATTAGCCAATTTTAATAAGGCAGGTACGTCGGGATCTAACTTTTGTATATCTTTTTTAGACGAACCTTTTTTCTTCATTTCTAGCATCTTTAGGGCTTTTGAAATACGTTCCCATTTCCTAGAAAGAGGATTTGCATGTTCTTCTGTAATTCTTTTATCCAACTCCTTTTTGTTAGGGTACACTACTACGGGGAGATTTTCAATTTTCTTTTTTGAGCTTTTTAAGCCAAATTTTTTTGGATCTGTTAGGGCTATTATAGCAGCAAGCCTTCTGTTACCATCCTTCACAAGAAATTTTTTTCCCTTTTTTAAAACTAGTAATGCCTTATCCGGATAAAATTCTTTATGATAAATATTAATAGCAATTTCTTTTGCAGACTCGTTGTGTATAAGATAATCTATTAAATCATCATTGTCTCGACTTCCGGTATAAAGCTCGTTAAATCGTGCATTGTTTGGATCAAGAACCAGTTCGTTCACTTTTTTGTTTTCTATTTTCATACCCTCTTTTCCCATTTATTTAATATCCCCAACTCTCACCTTATACTCTGGTTTTCTATACCAATAAACCCAAGCTTTTCCGTGCTTTTTCTGGTTTACTTTACCTTCTTTCTTTAATTTTTTAAGACACCTATCTATCCTTCCATACATCGTAGGTAATCCCTTTTTCCAATCAGAAAATGGCTTGTTTTTTACTTCCTGTGGTTTTACTCCAAAAACTTCAACCATGATTCCCATCGTTGTGTATGCATTTTCAGGATCTTTCATTAATGCCTCTTCTACCTTATCGTAAACATCTTCTCTTTCAAGTTCTTTTATAGGGATTTTAATCTTCATTATAATCGTTGTTTTGCTTGTATGTAAAACAATAGAGGATAAGTAGTTTATAAAACCTTTGTTTCTAACTCTTACGGAAGCGATCCACAAACAACCCCCTATCGTTTAATATTGGGAGGTTCATTTTAAGGAAAATAAGGGGGGGTTGTCCCCCCACCAATATTTTTTAATCAAATGTGCTGAGATAATTGTTCCAAATAGTTCTAAAATCATCTCTTCCTCAACCGAATCTCCCCTTTCTTAGCCACAGGTTCTAAATCATCACCTTCTTTGAAACCTGCTTTTTCCATGAATTTCTTGGGAATTACCAGCCTATATTTGAAGTATTCCTTATCTTTATATTCCCTTGATTTAACTTTTTCCACCTTCATAAATTTAGATGTTCCTACTTCTTTATAAATATTAGGGGACGAAAGATTTATATAGTTTAGGGGACTAAAAGGTATATGCTCTGTTACTACAAAGAAACATTCGCTCTTGGCTTTCTTGGTGCGTTTTTTGTATTTGCTATGGTGGTCTTGTTTGAGGATGTTATTGGGGAATGGTTCGAAGAATTTAAGAAGTTGGTGGGGGTTAGGTGAATATGGTGGTTAATAAATTATATTGCAAGAGTTCCGAAAAAATGTCTGAAGTAAAAGATGAATCCGTTGACCTCATAATTACTTCTCCCCCTTACAATATCAATATAAACTATGGAAATGTTCATAAAAAAGGACATCCAATTCTAAGCAAAGGCATAAAATATGGAGATAACTTGCCGGAACAGGAATATAGAAAATTGTTATCTGGCGTTTTTTTAGAGTGTAAAAGAATTTTAAAAGACAATGGATCTATTTGGATTAATATAAAGAATCGTGTAAGAGGGGGGGTAGTTTTGCCCCCTTTTTGGATTCTTGATTATTTTCAAGACATGTATCTAAAAAATATAATTATCTGGAATTTTGACTGGGGAGGATCTACAAACAAAAGATTTGCTCCAAGATATGAATTTGTTTTTTGGTTCACAAAAAAGGAAGAAGATTACATTTTTAATCTAAATGATGTGAAAATCCCCGCCCTTAATTATCGACCAGACCGGTTTAAAAGTCAGCTTAAAAACCCTACTGATGTCTGGTATATTCAAATGGTTAGCGGCAATTATCCTGAAAGAACGGGGCATCCTGCACAATATCCCGAGGAATTAATAGAGAGAATAGTGAAATTAGCTTCGAATAAAGGAGACTTAGTGTTAGATCCTTTCATTGGTTCCGGAACCACCGCAAGGGTAGCATTAGATCTGGGAAGAAATTTTATTGGGTATGACACCGAAAAAACATATATAGACTTAGCAAGGGATAGGTTAAAATTACCTAAGGATCGCCGGAAGAAAAAATCAAAAGATACTAGGGAATATTATTGGAATATGGATGAGAAATCTCTATCTAAATTTATTAAATCTAAAAGGAGGGATTAAATGACCGAAAATAAAATAATTATGGGGGATTGTAGGAAAGAATTAAAAAAGTTAAAAAAAGGCACAGTTAAATTGTTTGTAACCTCCCCCCCTTACAATCTTAGAAAAGAGTATGGAATATACGCGGATAGCGTTCATATGGAGGAATGGAAAAATCTTATTAGAGAGACATTGAGGGAGGCACACAGAGTTTTGTCTGACGACGGAAGTTTTTTTTTAAACGTAAGCCCCGTTCCAGACAAGAAAACTAAAGAAATAATCCCCTTAGACAGTATCGCTTGGCAATTGGCTAAAGAGGAAGGATTCTTTCTTAGAAATAAGATAGTTTGGCATTTTAATAATATGCAAAATTGTACGAGAAGATTGAGTGGAAGATGGGAATCAATACTTTGGTTGGTTAAAGATCTTAATAATTATGTTTTTAATTTGGAGTATGTAAAGATTCCTGTAATAACCCAAAATGATAAAAGGTTTGATGCTTCTTCAGGAAGAAATCCTACTGACGTTTGGTACTTTAATAGAGTTAATAATATGACTAAAAAGAAACTAAAAATTGAAGAGCACCCTTGTGTTTATCCTAAAGAAATGATTGAGAGAATAATTAAGATGTCTTCTAATGAAGGGGATTGGGTCCTTGATCCTTTTGTCGGTTCTGGAACCACCATGGTTGTAGCACGAAATTTAAATAGAAATTCAATTGGTATAGAAATAAATAAAGATTTTGAGAATATTATTGATAAGAGAATGAATAATGAAACCTTATAAAATTTGGATAGCTTTATTTAGGAAAGATAATTTCATTCATATTTTCTTTAAATGAACAATTAGGTAAGGCTTCTATGAAGGTTTTTAAGTCACCCTCCTCTTTAAGTTTTCTAATTTTTTCACAAATATAATCATATTGTAAGAGATTATGTAAGTAAATTAAAATTTTTGCATAATAATTTTCCTCTTTGTTACCAGAATATAATTTTTTTAAATCATTAATATTAATAGATTTGCAAACGTCACAATTACATTTGAAATCATAAAAATTCAAATTAACAAATTCTAGAAATTTTTCTTTATTTTCTTGGATAAATTCTAAATTTTGATTTAATAATGGAACCAACATCTTAGAGAAACTTATTTGTTTTTTATCGTTCAGGCTATCTTCTAAAAGTTTTTTATCAAAAAGACACTTTTTGGATAATTCGTTTCCATCTGAGGCCCTTCTCCAAGCACTATGGCAGTCAAAGGTATCTGCCCCAGAATAGATAAGAGGGATTAAGTTATAGGGGGAAGCACTACCTAAAACATGAATCGGCCTATCATCTCCCGAATTATTTAGAATATTCCTGACAATCGAAACAATTCTCATAAGATATCGTGCTGCCTTTACCTTACTATTACATTCTTCAGAAATCTCCCATACTTCTCTGTTTATTTGATTGGGATTACCCAGGCCCCCAATTGCAAAACCTGAAAACTTATACCCTTCCTTTTTTTCTATATCAATTATATTTTTTATATACTCTTTATATTCCTTAGGAGAATTTCCATGTATCGGAGCTAACACATCAATATGTTTTTCTTCTCCTTTTAGATACCCCAATGTTAATTTTAAGAGTTCAAAATTTCTTTCATTACTACTAAATTCAATAACCCCTTTAGCATACTCTTTATTACTCATCTCTCCTGCCTTAAGCGTATTCTTACCTGCAAAATCCATTGCTATAACTATATCAAACTTATTCAAAATTGCAAATTTAAAATAATCAGAGATTAATTCTTTATACTCGTCCTTATAGTTTTCATGTGTTAGTTCCCCCCTCTTTATTTTTCCCCTCAAGATATTTCCCGATCCAGAATCAAGAAGAATAAGTGGAAGCCACTTTTTTGAGGGATCATATTTATAATCCCCTATAGCCTTTTTAGGATTAGATTCTGAATATTCTTTTTTTACGAATTGAATAAATTTGTTTATATCTTTAAAATCTTTGAGTTTTTTTATAATTGTGGCATCAAATCTTGGGCTCAAATCCGAATTTATATCTAAATAATAATAATTCATTAATAACTGAGATTTTATTTCAGCAAATAAATCAGAATAAACTAATAATCTACTCACATTTGTACCCCCTCCTCCAAAATCACTTGTTGCAAAAAAACAAGGAGTTTCTGCTTTTTTGTTTTTAATCTCGATTATTCCCGTTCTTATTGAATTGATTTTATTTTTTAATTTAAACATTTTTATTTTCCTATATCTCTTATGAGGCTACTAAAATCTTTCATTTTTAATAACGGAGGATAAATCTTGCCCTTTTCTTGTTTTGCAGTTTTATCTCCTTTATTTTCTTTTCTTGTATGAGAGATCCCTACTTTATCCCAATATTCAAAAACTTCTTTAGCACCCATATAAAAGATCCCTTTAACATGAGGGGCATCATACCACCAAACATAAAATACAGGAATACCTTTCGACAGTAAATCCCTTTCTATCTTTTCTCTTTGTTTTTTCAGTTTCTCACCAACATCTAATGTTAATGAGCATTCATAATCCCATCTTTCCCTTGAAACCACTGAATTTGCATAAATAAAAGGGGCCCTAATATATTTTAACTCAAAATATGCTACAGGCTTATTATTTTTAATTACTTCTATATCTGGAAAGGGGTAACCTTTTTTATTAGTTTTTATCCCTTCTGAATCCAGAAATTCCCTAAACGCTTTTTCAAACCAATGACCAAATTGTATGTCAAATCCCTTTATCATTTCATTTCTTTTATTAAAATAAAATCTTGCCATATCAGAATAGACCTCTTTTAGTCCAGATATTTTATCCTTTAATAAAGCTGGTTTTGGAGGATTATCACTTCCCCTAATGTTTTTATAAATTTCTTTATAACAAGTTTCATGGAAATTATTAAAATCTAAATTATTTTTAAATTTAAATTTCTGTTTTTCTTTTATTTCCTTACAAAAAGTAAGGAGTTTTTTATACAGTAAAATACTTTCATCCATTTTCTATCTCCCCCAACCCCTTAACAATCTCAGCCTCTGCAAGAGTATCAAGTTCGCAATACTTTTCAAGAGCTTCTCTGATTTTTAATCTTTCTGCTTCGTCTGCTTCTCCAAATGTTATCCTTTCATATTCTAAACTTGCGGTGGTTCCATTCTTAATCTCTAAATTATCATATTTAAGATTACTCAAAACAGGCAAGACGTACTTAATCGATGTTGAACCCTTTTGTTTAGGGTCATAATATGAGAAATCCTTGAAAACATCCCACAAATCTTTTATTCTGGGAAGGATGTTTTCTTCATACCACCCTTTAAAATCAAGGAGAGCATTTGAGCACTCTTTCAGAACGCTTTTTTCAAATCCTTGATTGTAAACCAGAATACTTCCAGATTCATCCAGGTTCTCTTTTAGTGATTGCAAAAATTTGGGTCGCGGGTCACTCTTTCCTTCAGCTAGGAAAGAAATATGTTTCAGTTCACCATCTGGTTTTTCTTGAATATGCAGAGAAAATTGAAAAGGAATTTTCTGATAGGGTTTCATTCCCTCAAATTTCGGAATCGCAGGATTTATTGTTTCAAAATCAAGATAATAAATTGGATACTCAAGGTTATTTAGAAAATTTTTAATCGCTAACTTATCTACGTGCTTTCCTCCCTCAAACGCCAACCTCTTTTGAATCTTCTGTTTATCACTTAATTTAACATCTTCAGGGATATCCTTCATTTTAACGCAACCTTCTTTGTAAAGTTCTACACGTTTCCTCTTAAACATCCTATCCAACTCAAAGATATTATCCTCTGGAAGAGTCTCCATAAATTCATCCAAACAAAAATTATCATACTCAATAGTTAAAATGTCATCAACACAAAACTCTGGCTCAATACCTTTGATAACACCAAACATCTCCTTTATCCTTTCTTCTATACCCTCTGAAACTTCCGAAACCTTTTCAGTTATGTCTGCCTGGATAAAGAGTTCTTTTGGTTCAATCTCACCATTTTTAAGATATTCATTATTCAAGTGCATTAGAATACAATTTCTAATTTTAAGG
>SDBV01013260.1_pt1 | contig 10507 bp, 8 predicted proteins | sample 2277081 | NCBI WGS metagenome assembly SDBV01 (sample SAMN10402039, study PRJNA504765) | marine sediment metagenome | isolation source: marine sediment core GS10_PC15, 223 cmbsf | place: Arctic Ocean: Southern Knipovich Ridge | collected 2010
AAAGACCTAAGCGAGAATGGAATAATGACAATTTAATTTCTTCTGCCTATCGTCTTATTTCAAACATAATAATATCATGAAGCTCATAAATTATATTTACCCACAAAAATGGTAGTAGAACCAATATTCGAGGCATTCAAAATTGATCTTGAAGAAATTCATCGTTATTAACTCCGTACCGATTTTAGGACTATAAGTGTGTATCCACTTGTTCGTATTATAACATAGGACAAGTTGTCTCACGATGAATCACAATTTTCATTTCATAGATTAAACTCCAGGCATCTACAAAAATTGAGTTTACTGCGTATTCTTTCTCATTGATTCTTTACCTTTAAATTCTATTCCATGGGAACTGATTGTCAATAGTCCAACAAAGACAACGGTAAAAACTCCGGACAGAATGGTGCCAATTCCGAAATTCAATCTCTTTGAGTCGTGTTTGTGTACTGTAGGTGGCCATTCCAAGCAGGCCGAAGCTGGCTATATTCCGCATTCACCTTGTCGAAATCTTTTCCCTGCAGATCTATATCATAAACTACTTCAGCATCAAAACCCAATTCAGCATTGATCATGAAGTTCATTTGTTTGAAGATAAAAAGAATTGAAATAATGAAAACCATGGAGGATACAAACTGTGTTACAAGAAGAATTTTCCTGAGAGTAATGCGTCTGAAGAACTTTATGTTGGTTATACCCTTGAGTACAAATACTGGTTTAAATGCAGAGATGAAAACGGCAGGCAAAGCACCTGAGAGTAACCCGGTAACAAGGGCGAAGATCAGGAACAAGAGATAAATTCTGTTATTTTACCCTATAAGCCATTATAGCATTGCCGTGCCTGATGTACATCATTCCGCTGGCCAGTACAGGATGGGAAAAATGATGACCGGTTCCTTCTTTGATTTTAAGCTTACCGGTAATTATAAGTTTCCCCTGGTTGTAGCTGACCAGATTTATGGTCCCGTTGTTGCCGTAGCAGATAAATTTGTTGTCGGAATAAATCAGGCTCCCGGTGGCCACTTTGATGGAATCAGCCACGGTTCCGTTTTCAGGTTCCAGGGATATTAGCCAGTTTCCTTTCACGGTGGTAAACAGGTGATCGTTGACTGTTACAAGTCCGCCGAAATTGTTTTTGATCTCCTTGTTCCTCCATACCTCTTTGATGCTTTCCCCGTCCTGTGAAAGTTCAAGCTTAACAGCTCCCTGACCTTCATCATCATTGCCCACAAAATAAATATGACCATCGGCATAAACCGGTGTATTGCAATGCTCTCCATCATATTCATAACCCTCCAGCTCATAGGAACCAAGCAACTCTCCATTGCTGCGATTAAGCGCAAATAGATGATGCCTGGAGGTGGTAATCAGTATTTGACGGGCCGGCAGGTCAACAAGAACAGGTGAACCGTATGCAAATGTATCTTTGAGTACCTCCGACGACCAGACTGTCAACCCTGTGAACCTGTCAAGGGCTGCCAGATTTATTTCTGCTCCACCGGGGAAACAATAGACATTGTTTTCATCCACTGCCACTGATTCTGAATACCCGAATTCTCCCAATTCACCGCTCAAATCGTCCAAGATGCTGACGGCCCATTTTTCTTCACCGCTGGATGCATCATAGCAGGCGATCCGTCCTTTCCCTGAAGAGGTGTAAACAAGGTTGCCCAGGATAGTTGGGGTGGAACGGGCACCCGGATAGGTGCTTGAAAAGCCTTCTCCCAGAAACTCATTCCCATTGGGTGATTTCCAGAGCAGGTTCCCTTCCAGGTCAAGGGCATACAGGAAACTTTTACCTTCCTGTTCCCCGTTGACAAAAATCTTATCTTTTGAAACCACCGGGGCAGCAAAGCCCCTTCCGATCCCTTCAAACACCCAGAGCAAATCGGGACCATTCTCCGGCCACTGATCCAGCAGGCCGGTTTCGTGATAGATGCCATCGCGGTCGATCCCACGCCACTGGGCCACATTGTGTTTACAGCCCTGGGTCAATCCAAAAATCACAAGTGAGAATGCTATAATTGTATTTTTCATAAGTTTTAGCCTAAAAATAGTTAAACTAGCGAAGGAAAATAAATAATCATCGAATGAATTACAGGACTTTTGGGAAAACCGGATTACAAATTTCTGCGCTGGGATTTGGATGTATGCGCTTCCCGGTGATTGATCAGGATGTGACCAGGATTGATGATGAAAAAGCCATGGAGATGATCCATCGTGCCATTGAGTTCGGTGTAAACTATTTTGATACCGCCTATCCGTATCATGCTGAGGACTTCTCTAAACCAGGTTCCAGTGAGCCCTTTCTGGCAAAGGCACTTAAAAATGGTTACAGGGAAAAAGTTTATCTGGCCACCAAGCTTCCTTCCTGGCTGGTCGGGTCGCGTGCAGATATGGATATATTCCTGGATGAGCAGTTGGAAAGACTGGATACCCGGCATATTGATTTTTACCTGCTCCATGCGCTTAACCGTAAGACGTGGGATAAATTGCTCCACAATGGTGTTTTCGATTTCCTGAATGATGCCATAAAAGATGGGAAAATTCGTTATGCAGGTTTCTCCTTTCATGACGAATTAGCTTTGTTCAAAGAAATTGTTGATGCATATGATTGGGATGTTTGCCAGATCATGTACAATTACTATGATGAGCATTTCCAGGCAGGGAAGGAGGGGCTCAAATATGCTGCCGGGAAGGATCTTGCGGTGGTGGTTATGGAGCCATTAAGGGGAGGAGCACTTGTGGATGGTCTGCCCCGGAACGCCAGGGAAATCATGCAGGATACTGTTCCCGGAAGGTCAGAAGTTGATTGGGCTTTCCGGTGGTTGTGGAACCAGCCGGAAGTCTCGGTTGTGTTAAGTGGTATGTCATCGTCCGGCCAGATCATTGAAAACCTGGAGCTGGCGGACAGTTTTGCAGAGGGTCTCTGGACCCGCGAGGAGGGCGAAACCATTGAACATGTTAAACAGGTCATTAAGAAATTGCAGAGGGTGAACTGCACGGATTGCGGTTACTGCATGCCATGCCCGGAAGGAGTAAATATTCCCTGCAACTTATCGCTCTGTAACGATCACCACATGTTAAACGATCCAAGTGCAAAGGCCAGGTATTATGGACTTCTTGATGAATCGGAAAGAGCGTCAAACTGTGTTCAATGTGGAATTTGTGTTGAAAAATGTCCCCAACAAATCCCCATTCCTGAAGAAATGGAACATGTATCTGCTTTATTTGCCAGCCTGTGAGATGCTGAAAGTGGTTTGTTGCAGGTCTGCCGTTGAAGATGAACTTCCTGTATAAAGTTCATACTCCATCATTTCTATCTCCCACGATCTGGAATCGGAATTGTACCAGGCCAGCTCTTGTACCGGAAGATTAAAATCCACGGTTACCGTTTGCTCCTTGTTGATAGATACTTTATCGAAGCCTCTCAGCAGTTTTACCGGCCGGTCAATGGCTGAATGAGAGAATCCAACATACATCTGAACAACTTCTTCACCGTCCACATCTCCTGAATTGGTGACCTTTACCGATACCCTCAGCGTATCATTCACAGTTAATCCTGTTGATTGAATTACGGGAGTGTCATACCTGAAGGAGGTGTAACTTAAGCCATAGCCAAATGGGAACGACGCTTGGCTCACTTTTTTGTCAAACAGCGTATACCCATGATAATACCCATACCTGGCACGCTCGGCATACCGGTCGAATTCCGGTAATTCATTTTCATCCCCGGGTATGGAAAAGGGCAGCTTTCCACTGGGGTTCACATCGCCAAATATCACCCGCGCCAGGGCATTTCCACCTTCCATTCCTGCATACCAGGCATAAAGTATGGCAGGAACATCCTCCCTCCAACCTTCCATGTTAATGGCACTCCCTCCAACAAAGGTCACCACAGTCTTTGGATTCACAGTTTTCAAAGCCATAATCAATTGCTCATCACTTTTGGGAAGGTTTAAATTCTGCCGGTCTCCACCGATTCCACCGGCGGGTGCGTTGTGATCTTTCCCTTTTTTACCTCTTCCCATATATTCGCCCTCGTCCTTGCGGGTAAATCCAACCACGATTATTACTGCATCCACTTCATTGGCCAACTTAATTGATTCCTCAAGGTCACTGCCATCATTGAGCAATACTGTTCCCCCAATACCTTCCACATAACGTTTTATCCCCTGGCAGGGTGTAATGACATATTCCGATCGCACATTGCTGCTGCCCATGTCGCCTGTATTTTCCATACCTGCTATCCTTCCGATAACGGCTACTTTTATACCGGCCGGTTTGGATAAGGGAAGCACACCTTCATTTTTCAGCAACACCATGCTTTTTTCTGCCACTTCCCTTGCCAGTGTGGTATGGCCCTCACTTGCTTTTAGTTCCGGATTATACTCCATTTTGTCGGGCAATATGGCGTAGGGCAATCTGGTTTTCAGGATCCTGGTAACAATTGTATTGATCTCCGCTTCCGTTACCGATCCATTTGCAATGGCCTTTTTAAGTTCTTTACCATAATGGTTTTTGAAAGGCATTTCCACATCAAGTCCTGCTTTTACTCCTTTTACACCATCATGCAATCCCATGAACCAGTCTGTGGAAACAAAACCCTTAAACCCCCAGTCATCACGGAGGATATCTGTAAGCAAAACCCTGTTTTCACCACAATAATCACCATTGACCTTATTGTATGCACTCATGAGCGAAGCTGCTCCTCCCTCCTGAATTACTTTTTTGAAATGAGGCAGATACACTTCGTGCAGGGTGCGTTCCCCGATGCTGACATCCACATACATCCTTGAGTTCTCAATGCTATTCAATGCATAGTGTTTCGGACAGGCCATGACATGATGCTGTTGAATAGATTGAACGTACGCCACACCAAACTGTCCCAAATGCCAGGGATCTTCACCATAGGTTTCCTGCGCCCGGCCCCATAAAGGATTTCTGAGCAGATTGATGCAGGGAGCCGCAGCATAATTTACTCCGTTTATGCGCATTTCAATACCCACCACATCTGCTACCCGTCGCTCAAGGTCGGTATCCCAGCTTGCACCTCTTGCGATAGCTGAAGGAAATGAAGTACTCCCTTTGACCACCACCGCACCACGGGGACCATCTGAAAGCACCCATGGAGGGATATTCAAACGGTCATTCCGGCCCACATATACATGGGGAAATTTCTTCCTGACGAGAAAATTCCATGCGAATTTCTGTATCCCCCAGAAGTAGCCCTCTCCATACATCTGGTCCAGCTTCTCTTCAAGTGTCATCTCAGAAACCAGTTTTACTGCCAGTTCCTCAACATCCTGTTTGGTTTCCACCCCGGGAAAAGCATCTGCACCGGCCCTCACGTCATACTTTTTGTAGTTAAAGGCTATGATGATTGACAGACCTGCCAGGAGCACAATTGCCAGAAGGAAAAATCCGAGATATTTTAAGATTTTCAGAAGTAGCTTCATATTGTTGCGATTTTATCAGTAACCATGTGAAAATAACAAAAACCTTCAATATTAATTCACCTCATGCAGAGCAATCCATTTGTTCAATGTTTTTTATTCCACAGATACTTATTTGACTCATATACAACAACGAAGTATCTTGCACGTAATCAACCCTCACCCAACATGTTTGAAGGCCTTGCCAAATTTACCCAATTCCGGAGGAGATGAAAAGACGCAAGGTCATCAAGGCGATTGCTGTACCTCGAAATTGTATTTTAAAATAGCAGGAGGATTAAATCTATGTTTAGAAGAAGAAAACAAGCACTATCCGACGAACCGACTCGTCAGAAACCGCTCCTGCTGTGGCCGGGCGTGGTCATCGTGATGCTGCAGTGGCTGGTCAGGTTTGGCATCCCTATTGTTGTGCCCGAGGCTATTGGATTCGGGGTGTTTGGCGGACTCTTAGGTGGGTTGGGTATCGTCGTGTGGTGGGCGTTCTTCAGCCGGGCCCCCCGGATCGAGCGCTGGGGCGCGGTCATCCTGATGGTAGTCACCCTGGCCGTTACATCCCGCCTCGTTCACGAGTCGATTGCAACGGCGCAGATGGGGATGACGTTATTCATCTACGCCATCCCGGTCCTGAGTCTCGCCTTCGTTGTTTGGGCGGTGGCCAGCCGTCGCCTCTCTGACAGGTCCCGGCGCATGGCGATGGTGGCGACCATCCTGTTCGCGTGTGGAGTGTGGACACTTCTTCGTACCGATGGCATGACCAGCGACATCGGTCATGAATTCGCGTGGCGGTGGGCTGAGACTCCCGAGGAGCGTCTTCTGACCCAAACCAGCGATGAACCGACGGTGCTCCCGCCGGCTCTGGCAGCAATGGAGGCAGGAGCCGACTGGCCCGGCTTTCGCGGACCCGATCGCGACGGCATCATCCGCGGAGTGCGGATCGAGACCGACTGGTCTGCGTCTCCGCCGGTCGAGTTGTGGCGCCGGCCCATCGGACCGGGCTGGTCGTCCTTCGCGGTCCGCGGCGACCTACTCTATACCCAGGAGCAGCGCGGTAACGATGAGGTCGTTGCCTGTTACAACGTGACCACCGGCAAGCCGGTGTGGAGACACCGCGATGCGGCACGGTTTTTTGGCGCGGATGCCAACCCCGGTCCGCGCGCGACGCCGACCCTCAGCAAAGGTCGCGTATACACATTTGGTGCGACCGGAATCCTGAACGCGCTCGACGCCGGTGACGGTACCGTCGTGTGGTCGCTAAATGCAGCGTCCGACACCGACACGAAGGTTCCGGTCTGGGGTTTTGCGAGCTCACCGCTTGTGGTCGAAGACGTCGTCATCGTACACGTTGCCGGCAAGCTCGTCGCCTACGACATTGACACCGGCGATCCGCGTTGGCTTGGCCAAGTTGGCACCGGTTACAGCTCACCACATCTATTGACGATCGACAGAGTCGCGCAGGTCCTGCTGCTGAGTGGAGCCGGTGCGACCAGCTTCGCGCCAGCCGACGGAACAATACTCTGGGAACACCCGTGGCCGGAGGGAGATTGCATCTTGCAACCATCCCTGACCTCGGATGGTGACATCCTGCTCAGCGCCGTTCTAAAAGGCATGCGTCGTATCGCAGTCGCGCACGGACCAGACGGATGGACCATTGAAGAACGCTGGACGTCCACCCGGCTGAAGTCCAATTTCAATGACTTAGTCATTCACGAAGGACATGCTTATGGCTTTGACGGAACCAGTATCGCGTGCATAGACGTCAGGGACGGCACGCGCAAGTGGAAAGGAGGACGCTACGGAGGCCAGCTAGTTTTGTTGGCCGACCAGGACTTGCTGCTGGTGCTGTCTGAGAAGGGTAAGCTGGCGCTGGTCGCGGCGGCCCCCGACCAGTTAACGGAGCTAGCACAGTTCCTGGCAATCGAGGGCAAGACCTGGAACCACCCAGTGCTGGTCGGCGACGTCCTGCTGCTTCGCAACAGCCAGGAGATGGTCGCGTTCCGGCTGTCCCTCGCGGACGGCTGACAGGAGAGGAAGAGATGCCAGGTCATCAAGATGATTGGCGCACATTGAACTTTAATTTCTAAATAGCAGGAGGATCAAACAATGTTAAAAAGAAGAAAACAAGTAATATCCGACGAACCGACTCAGCGGAAACCGCTACTGTTGTGGCCCGGCGTGATCATAGTGACGTTGCAATGGCTGGTCAGGTTTGGTATCCCCATTGTTGTGCCAGGGACTGTTGCATTAGGGGTGTTTGGCGGACTTTTGGGTGGGTTGGCTATCGTAGTGTGGTGGGCGTTCTTCAGCCGGGCGCCGCGATATGAACGTTGGGGCGCTGTGATCCTGATGATAGTCGCTATGGTCGTAACATCGCGTATCCTCCACGAGTCGATTGGGACGGGAATGAGGGGGATGATGTTCTTCGTTTACGCCATCCCGGTTTTAAGCCTCGCTTTCGTCGTATGGGGGGTGGCCAGCCGTCGCCTCCCTGACAGACCTCGGCGCGTAATGATGGTTGCGACCATCCTGCTCGCGTGCGGAGCGTGGACCCTCGTCCGGTCCGATGGCATTACAGGCGACGGAGGTGCGGATTTCGCGTGGCGGTGGAAGGAGACTCCTGAGGAGAGGCTCCTGGCCCAATCCGGTGACGAGCCAATGGCACTTCTGTCAGCTCTGGAAGCATAGGAGACCGAAGCCGACTGGCCCGGCTTTCGCGGACCCGGGCGCGACGGCATAATCCACGGAGTGCAGATCGAGACCGACTGGTCTGCATCGCCACCAGTTGAGTTGTGGCGCCGGCCTATAGGACCGGGCTGCTCGTCTTTCGCGGTCCGTGGAGCCTTACTTTACACCCAGGAGCAGCGCGGTGACGACGAGATCGTCTCCTGCTACAAAGTGACAACCGGCGAACCGGTGTGGAGTCACCGCGACGCGGCCCGGTTCTGGGACTCGCATGCCGGTGCCGGTCCACGCTCAACACCGACCCTCAGCGACGATCGCGTATATACATTCGGTGCGACCGGATTCCTGAACGTGCTCGATGCTAGTGATGGTGCTGTGGTGTGGTCGCGCAATGTGGCCTCCGACACCGATGTGAAGCTCCCGGGCTGGGGCTTCACGAGCTCACCGCTGGTGGTTGACGATGTCGTTATCGTCGCTGTCGCCGGCACACTCGTCGCCTACGACCTCACTACCGGTGATCCGCGCTGGTTCGGCCCGGACGGTGGCACCGGCTACAGCTCGCCACATCTATTGACGATCGACGGAGTCGCGCAGATCCTGCTGATGAGTGGAGTTGGTGCAACCTGCGTTGCACCGGCCGACGGAACGCTTCTCTGGGAGCTCTCATGGCCGCAGGACGACCGCATCCTGCAGCCTTCCATGACCGCGGACGGCGACGTATTGCTCAACACCGGGGGAGGGAAAGGCATGCGCCGCGTCACAGTCGCGAACGGACCAGACGGATGGACCATCAAAGAGCGCTGGACGTCGGTTCAACTGAAATCCTACTTCAATGACTTCGTTGTTCACAAAGGCCATGCCTTCGGCTTTGACGGCCCCAGTCTCGGGTGCATCGACATCGAGAATGGTAAGCGCAAGTGGAAAGGCGGACGTTACGGCGGCCAGCTCATTTTGTTGGCCGACCAGGACTTGCTGCTGGTGCTGTCGGAGAAGGGTGAGGTAGCGCTTGTTGCGGCAGTCCCCGACCGGTTAACGGAGCTCGCGCGGTTCCCGGCGATCGAGGGAAAGACCTGGAACCACCCGGTTCTGATCGGCGACATCCTGTTGGTTCGAAACACCCAGGAGATGGTCGCATTCCGGCTGTCCCTCGCGGGCGGCTGACAGGAGTTGCCTTCTCGACCATCGACATGATAATACTTTAGCTAGGTAAGATCAGATTGCGTTCTCGGCAATGAAATAATAAATTCGGTACCCTTACCTGGTTCAGATATTACATCAATATTTCCTTTGTGCTGCTCAATAATTCCATAGCTGATTGAAAGGCCCAAACCTGTTCCTTTCCCAACATCTTTGGTTGTGTAGAACGGTTCAAAAATATGCTTTTTTACTTCGGGGGTCATCCCTTTCCCATTGTCCTTTATAATAATCTTTATTCCAATACCGGTGCTGATGGTTTGAATTAATATTTCACCTTTATCCTCAATCGCCTGTATACTGTTGGTAAGAATATTCAGAATAACCTGGTTGAGTTTGCAGGGAAAGCACTCTAATTCCTTAAAATCCCCATATTCTTTCCGGACTTTGATCCTGTCCTTGATCTTGTTATGCAATAAAATCAGAGATGAATCAATTCCCTCATGTATATTATAGAGCTGGCAATTCTCTTCATCGAGCCTTGAAAAACTTCGCAGACCCTTCACAATTTGACCGGATCTTTTTGCTCCATCCTCAATTCCTTCCAGCAGGCTAAATATTTCCTTTATCAATAAGGAATAATCCAATTTAGCTTTCATAGCGTCAACATCGCTAAATTCTTCTTCGAGCTTGCTTGTCTCTATGATGGCATCATATTTTTTTATGATTGAGAATACTTCATCCAGATCCCTTCGAAGCGGATTTACATTGCCACTGACGAAATTAATGGGATTGTTCAGCTCGTGTGCAATTCCGGCAGTAAGTAATCCGACGGATGCCATTTTTTCTGACTCGATTAACTGGGATTGGATTAATTTCAGGTTTTCCAGCGTGAATTCTAACTCACGTTTCTGTTTTTCCAGGGCTTCATTTGTCGATAGAACCTCGTCCCGCTGAGTTTCAATCTCTTCCTTTTGGGCTTCAATCTCATCTCGTTGGGTTTCAACTTCTTCTTTCTGTGCTATAATCTCATGCGTGGCATCGGCAACCTCTGTTTCTAATTCTCTATGGCGTTGTTTTAGTTTGGCTGTACGCCACCGTACAATCCCCAAAATAAGAAGCAGGGCTGTGATGCCATAGCCCGTTCTTGCCCACCAGGTATGCCACCAGGGTGGGTTGATGGTAAAGGTATAACCAAATGGTTCGCTCCACTGTTGTGCTCCCCCAATGGCACGCAC
>SDBV01013261.1_pt1 | contig 10507 bp, 8 predicted proteins | sample 2277081 | NCBI WGS metagenome assembly SDBV01 (sample SAMN10402039, study PRJNA504765) | marine sediment metagenome | isolation source: marine sediment core GS10_PC15, 223 cmbsf | place: Arctic Ocean: Southern Knipovich Ridge | collected 2010
TCCCCACCGGAGCTGTGGAACGTCGAGAACGCAGAGGCGGTCGAGGCGGTGGGGAGCAGTTACGTCGAGGCCGGTTCCGACGTCATTATCACCAACACGTTCGGGGGCAACCGGTTCGTCCTCGCAGCTCACGGTGCGGGGCAGCGGGTGGTGGAGCTTTGCGAGGCGGGTGTGAGAATCTCGCGGAAGGCGGGGCGGGATAAGGCGAAGGTCTTCGCGTCCATCGGACCGACGGGGAAGATCGTTATGATGGAGGAGGTGAGCGAGGAGGATCTGGAGATGGGGTTCGCGGAGGCGGCGACGGCGATCTCGCACGGAGAGCCGGACGCGATCGTCCTGGAGACCTTCAACGAACTCGACGAACTGGAGATCGCCCTGCGGACCCTCAAGAAGACCACCAACCTTCCCGTGGTCGCGTGCATGACGTTTTCTTCCGGTCCGGACAAGACCGCCACCATGATGGGCAACACCCCCGGGGACCTCGCCCGCGTAGCAACCGAGCACGGTGCGGACGCCGTTGGCGCCAACTGCGGGCTCGGACCCGAGAATTACATCAAGGTCACCGAGCTGCTCCGGGAAAGCACCACCCTGCCGATCTGGGTCAAGCCCAACGCGGGCCTACCGCAAGTCTCCGGCACCGGTGAGACGGTATTTCCGATGGGCCCGGAGGAGTTCGCCTCTTACGCAGCGAAGCTCATCGCCGCCGGAGCCAACTTCATCGGGGGCTGCTGCGGAACAACCCCCGCCCACATCCGCGCACTGCGCAACGCGATTACATAGCGACGAGATGCTCTCTACAGTAATTCGAGGAGGTCCGGTGGGCGCGCGATGAGCGTTTGGGCCCCGGCGGAGGTGAGTTCGGCGGCGCTGCGAAAGCCCCACAGTGCACCGACCGCGTACATATCCGCCGAGCGCGCGGTTCGCATGTCCGTGTTCGTATCTCCGAGGTAGATGATCTCACCGCCCGAGAGGTTCAGTTCGCGGGCGATCCCCAGCGCCCCCGCTGGATCAGGTTTCAACGGTGTCTCCGCCCGCGCACCCAGGACGATCTCGAATGCGCCCTCACCGAAAAAGTGCCTCACCATTTGCCTGGTGAAATCGTCGGGTTTGTTGGAGAGGATCGCCGCGGCTACCCCGCGCTCCAAAAGCCCGCGTAACAACTCATCGACCCCTTCGTAAGCTCTTGTCTTGCTCGTCCAGCGGTGTGCGTAGTCGTTGCGCATCAGTTCCATGCAGCGGGCAATGGTCTCCTCGGTCCCCTTCCCCTCCGGTATGGCGCGCCGGGCGAAGTTCTCCACACCGTCCCCGACGAACACCTTGCACTCATCGACGGTTCGTACGGGGAAACCCAATTCCCGCAACCCCGCGTTCATCGAGTCGGTAAGGTCCTCGATGGTGTCCAGCAGCGTCCCGTCAAGATCGAACAATACCGCCTTGTATTTCATCATACCTCACCGAAAGCAAAGCCCACGCACTGCGATACGTGGGCTTTGACCTATTTGTTTCTTCTCAAATCCGCAATCTGCAATTCGCAATCCGCAATCGTCTCTAGTCTATATTCATCGCCATGAGGAACTCGGCGTTGGTCTTGACTTTCTGGAGGCGGGCGATGAGCAGTTCCATCGCATCGACGGGCTGCATGTCCGAGAGGACCTTGCGGAGGCGGTAGATGAGCTTCAGTTCCTGCGGATCGAGGAGGAGTTCTTCCTTCCGCGTTCCGGAGCGGGAGATGTCGATGGCGGGCCAGATGCGGCGGTCCACCAGGCGGCGGTCCAGGTGCAGCTCGCTGTTGCCCGTCCCCTTGAACTCCTCGAAGATCACCTCGTCCATCCTGCTGCCCGTATCGATCAGCGCCGTCCCGATCACCGTCAGCGACCCGCCCTCCTCGATGCACCTGGCGGACCCGAAGAACCGCTTTGGTTTCTGAAGCGCCGAGGCGTCCACACCCCCGGTAAGAATCCTTCCCGAATGCGGCGCCTCCGTGTTGTACGCGCGGGCGAGGCGGGTGATGCTGTCCAGCAGGATGATCACGTCCTTTCCGTACTCGACGGCGCGTCGGGACTTGGCCTGGACCATCTCGGCGATCTGGATGTGCCGCGACGCCGGTTCGTCAAACGTCGAGGAGATCACCTCCGCCGTGGTGCTCCGCTTCATATCGGTGACTTCCTCCGGCCGCTCGTCGATCAAAAGGATGATCACGTGAACATCCGGGTGATTCGCAGCGACGGCGTTGGCGATCTTCTGAAGCAAAACGGTCTTCCCCGTCCGCGGGGGGGCGACGATCAGCATCCGCTGTCCGAACCCGATCGGTGTGACCAGGTTCACCACGCGCATGTTGATTTCCTCGGGCGTGTGCTCCAGGAACATCCGCCTAATGGGGAACGTGGGAGTGAGATCATCGAAATTCACCTTGTCGGTGACGTTGTCGGGGTCCTCGCAGTTCACCGCCTCCACTCGCAAGAGGGCGAAGTACTTTTCGGATTCCTTCGGCGGTCGGATCTGCCCGGCGACGATGTTCCCCTGACGCAGTGCAAAGCGGCGGATCTGCGAGGGCGAGACGTAGATATCGTCGGGACTCGGGAGATAGTTGTAGTCCGGGGAGCGAAGGAACCCGAACCCGTCGGGTAGTATCTCCAGGACGCCCTCCCCGTACATGAGCCCCTCCTTCTGGATGCGGTTCTTCATGATCTTCAGAACCAGCTCCTGCTTGCTGAGCCCAGTGTATTCGACGATCTCCTCGGTCTTGGCGACTTCATGCAGCTCGGCGACGTTCATCTTCTGCAGGGCGGTGATGTGCAGGTCGCCCCGCTTGACGCGCTCGTACCTCTCATGCATCTCCTCGTCGAAACCGACAGGCTCTTCGGGCTTCTCTGAGGGCAGTTTCTCCCCGGAGGGTTCTTCAGATACCGCTACTTGCGGTTCCTCAGGAGACTCCGCCGGTTGGTCAGCGGTCTCAATAGGCTCCTGCGCTTCCGGAGCTTCTTCGCCCTGCGCTTCGACCTGCTCTTCGGGCTGCTCCTGCGATTCCTGGACTACCTCGTCCTCGAGTTCGTCCTTGGGCCGCTGTTTTGCGCTTTTCTTCGTAGGTTTCTTTGCCGTTTTCGCCATGACTTATGCAAGCCTCCAGTAAACACGCTGAAATATCTTATTGCCTACCCGCCACTACCCACGCAGGCGCCCATCCGCGGGCCGCCGTGAAAAACCAACGCCCTGCTCGCACCGGAATATGAAGCAGAAAGGCATTACCTACATGGAATCTAAATCCGGGGGCTGGAAGCCTTCCACGAATCTCCCTGCAAATACAATGCCCACAAAACTCTCAGGGGCGGTCCGCTCCGTGCACCATCTCGCAAAACATTCGGCGGACCTGCTCGCGCAGGTATGAGACGCTGGAACTGTTATCCAGTACAGCATAGCAGCGTCCCGCCTTCCTGTCCAGCGAAATCTGCGATTTTTCACGCTTGGACCAATCTTCCGTACTGAGCCCGCGCCCCTCGCTGCGACGCATGCGCAACTCGTCCGGAGCGGAGACGAACAGAACGTGCGTACACAGTTCGTTCCACCCAGCCTCGAAGAGTATCGCCGCGTCCAACACGATCGCCTGAACGTCTCCGGCGCGCCGCGCCTCGCCAATTTGCTCTTCGATGCGTGTGCGGATTCGCCCCTGCATGATCTCGTTCAGGGCGTTTAGTTCGTCCGCCTCGTCGAACACGATACGCCCGAGCGCCTCGCGATCGACGTCACCGTCAGGGCGAAGAATGCTTCGCCCCCACCGCCGCTTGAGTTCATCGCGAACCTCCGGGAGTTCTATGAGCTCCCTGGCGATTGCGTCAGCGTCGATCAGTGCACATCCCAGCGCGGCGAACTCAGCGGCCGCTGCGCTCTTACCTGCTGAGACCCCCCCGACCAGTCCTATTACCGGTTTGCCTTCGCCTTGGGTTTTTCGTGCTGGCGTCACGGAAGCGAGATTGTTCGCTCCGGGCGGCGGGAAATCAACCCTGCATTTCAGGAACTCGCTCAGCCCGTTTTACGCCGCTGGTGACGGCCCGCTGGATAGTGTTGGATGCTGATCCCTCGTGAGGCCAATTCACGGGTCATCGTAGCGGTGGAGAGCCCGGAGAGGCGGCACGCATCGTTGAAATCTATGCGATTGTCAGCGTATAGTTGCACGGCCAACGCGACGCGCAAATCTATTGAGTTCGCTTCGGCACGTCGGATGATGTCATCGGGGAGTTTCAGAAGCATGATTCCTTGGAATTCCCTCACTGGTGGAACGTCCGATCGTCAGGAGTTCGCACCGCGCATCTGCGCTTTCTCTATCGGCTTAATTGACCGATCCCTCTACTTGCAATCCCTCTTGCTCACCCCCGCTGCAGAACCTCAGAGCCATCCCGTTCCCGAGGGTCACCGTGATATCTATCGGCTTGAAATCACTGGACCTGCAGATGAAATTAAAGATTTCTCACTGCAGGATTTCCACGAGTTTCTCACTCAGGGTCTCCAGGTCGGCCGGGGCGTGGTTGCTGCAGATGCTGATGCGCAGGCGGGAGGTCCCACTGGGGACCGTCGGAGGGCGAATAGCGGGGATGAAGAAACCGCTCTCGAGAACCCGCGCGCTCACCCGCAGTGCCTCGGGGGGTGAACCGATCAGGACGGGGATGATTTGGCTTTGCGAATCCGTCGTATCTATGCGTGCGTCGTTAAGGCGGCGGCGAAACTCATCCGCCAGGTTCAGGAGGCGCAGGCGGCGTTGCGGTTCGCTCTGGACGATCCTCAACGCCTCGCACGCACCGGCGCAGATCGCGGGGGGCGGTGCGGTGGTATAAACGAAGGACCGCCCGCGATTGCGGATGGTCTCGATGAGGGGTCGCGGTCCGGCGACGAACCCGCCCAGTGTCCCCAGCGCCTTTGAGAGCGTCCCGACGGTGGCGTCGATCTGATCTTCGACTCCAAGCAATTCCGCAACACCGCGCCCGGTTTCACCGAAGATCCCGGTCGCGTGCGCCTCGTCGATGAGCAACTGAGCGTCGAAGGACTGTTTTATCTGGGCCAGTTCCACCAGCGGAGCGAAGTCCCCATCCATCGAGAACAGCGATTCGGTGACGATCAGGCAGTGCTTGTATGAAGCGCGCCGCTTCTGGAGGAGCTTGGTCAACCCTTGCGTATCGCGATGGGCGTAGACGCGCAGGTCCGCTCTGCTGGTGCGGGCGGCGTCGAATATGCTGGCGTGGTTGAGCTTGTCCAGGACGATCAAGTCGCCCTCCCCTGCCATCGTGCAGATCGCAGCGTGGTTGGCCATCCATCCCGTCGAGGTGACGATCGCCGCTTCGGTCCCCTTGAAGCGGCGCAATCGCGTCTCCAGATCCACGTGAGGTCGCATCGTTCCGCTTACGAGCCTCGAAGCCCCCGCTCCGACGCCCCAACGCTCGATGGCGGCGATGGTGGCGGCCTTGACGCTCGGATCGTTCGCCAGGGATAGATAGTCGTTGCTGCACAAACAGATGAGTGATCGCCCCTGGATGGTAATATTCGCCCCCGCCGCGGATTCCAGGACCGCAGGGACCCGTCGCATCTGCGCGGTTCCCAGGGCATCCAGGGTTTGCTGCATCTCGTTCCAGATGTTCATGGGGACCAATGTTCCTCAAGCCCCCACCGCCCGTCAATGGTCCGTTCGGTGTGAGAAACTACAAAAAAATCTGAAATCTTAAGGATCCGCTGTTGACACGCAATTCCCCGACACTTGATAATACGATATGGGACAGGCTTTCACACGTATAGGTCGGTATTCCAGACGATGTTCGTCGGACCTCATTTCCTTGCGGATTTCTTCAATTGCTTATCCGCGTGTTCGCTTTCGCTCGGGTCGCGTGGGCTCCTGTCGGGGTGAAAGCGAAAACGCCGCCAACAACTTTATCGAGAGGGAAACACCATGAAGGACAAAATTCCCAGTGATGGAATTACATTCGACGACGTATTGCTTCTCCCAGGGCGTTCGGGAGTGGTCCCGCACGAGATTGACTTCTCGACGAGGCTGACGCGCAACATCGAGTTGCACGTTCCGCTGGTGGCGGCCCCGATGGACACGGTAACCGATGCGGCGCTGGCGATCGCGCTGGCGCAGGAAGGGGGAATGGGTATCATCCACCGGAACCTCTCGAAGGAGGCCCAGGCGCTGGAGGTGGAGAAGGTCAAGCGCTCGGAGAACGGGATCATCAACGATCCGATCACCCTCCCGCCCAGCGAGTCGACCGAGACCGCCCGACGCATAATGGAAGATCACAACATCTCCGGTATTCCCATCGTCGCCAACGGTGGGAAGCTGGTGGGAATACTCACCAGGAGAGACATGAAGTTTCTTTCGTCTGAGAGAACAATCCAAGAGGTCATGACCCGCACGAACCTGGCGACTGCCCCCCCGGAGACCTCCCTGGACACCGCCGAGACCATTCTCAACAAGCACAAGGTCGAGAAGCTGCTTCTGGTGAACGACGAAGGTGTCCTCGCCGGGCTGATCACGATGCGGGACATCGACAAGATGCGGCAGTTCCCGCGCAGCTGCAAGGACCACCGCGGGCGGCTGCGCGTCGGGGCGGCGGTGGGCCTGTTGGACTACGAGCGCGTCGACGCCCTGATCGCCAAGGATGTCGACGTGATCGTGGTGGACACCTCGCACGGGCACAAGGACATCGTGATGGAGACGGTGAGGCAGATCAAGACGGCCCGCGAGATCGACGTAATCGCCGGTAATATCGCGACCGCCGCCGCTGCTGAAGACCTCATCGACTCCGGTGCGGACGCACTGCGCGTCGGTATCGGCCCGGGGGCGATCTGCACCACCAGGGTAGTCACCGGAGTGGGGGTCCCGCAGATCACAGCCATCTCCAATTGCACCAAGGCCGCAGACCCCAACGGTGTCCCGGTAATCGCCGACGGAGGTATCCGGCACAGCGGGGACATAACCAAAGCGATCGCAGCCGGGGCGTCGAGCGTCATGATGGGCTCCCTGTTCGCCGGGCTTGACGAATCGCCCGGACAACTGGTCATTTTCCAGGGCAGGAGGTTCAAGACCTATCGCGGGATGGGCTCTATGGACGCGATGCTCAACGGTTCGGGCGATCGCTACTCGCAGGGGGGCGTGAGGGAGACCGCAAAACTAGTCCCGGAGGGCGTCGAGGGGCGGGTCCCCTATCGCGGGTCCCTGGGCGATTACGTCTATCAGTTGCTGGGTGGATTGAGGAGCGGGATGGACCACTGCGGAGCGCCAACCATCGAGCAACTGCGCCAAGAAGCGAAATTCATCCGCGTTTCGGCGGCCTCGCTGACCGAATCGCACCCGCACGATATCGTAATCACCCATGAATCACCGAACTATTCCGTCTGGCGAAGCGATGAGGAATAGAATATAGGTTAGCAGACGGTTGGTTAGGAAAGAGTGATCTACCGACCCCGCTCTTGCCGATCACTGTCCAGTGAACGCACTTTGTAGACTACTTGGAGATTTACAATGAGACTTTACGGGACAATCGCACTTGGTGTTTCGCTTGTATGCGCGCTATGGGGTTGCAACGTGGCGGGACCGGGCACGACGAGGAACCTGGGACAGGTCGATTACGCCTCGGCGTTCGAGAAGGGACGCGAGGTGATGGGGAGGCACTTCTCGATCGCCTCCGCCGATCCGGACAGCGGGCTCATCGAGGGGCGTCCCACTCCGGTGCAGGTGCGAGGTGAGCGGATATTGGGCGGGTCGGCGGCGAGGCACCTGGCGACGCTGCGGATTCGGCAAGGCGAGGGGGGTATCGTCGCTCACGCCTCGGTTGCGCTCCAGCGGGAAGGATCGACAATCCCCCGCACCGCTGTCCCCCCGGAGGAGAATTACGATTCGGTTCCCACGCTAACCCCGGCCGAAGAAACCGCCGCCATCACGCCAGAGCAAAACGACCTGTGGCAGACGGAGAGGTACGATCACGCACTCCAGCGCAGGATCCTCGAAGAACTTTACCGGGCGATTCACCCGGGAAGCGAATAACGAATAGCAGTCAGCAGTCAGCGTTCAGCGTTCCGCCCCGTGCCATGCTTTTGCGACAGCAAAAGCATGCTTCGCCCAAGTGTTAAAATAGCACCCATGCTTCTGCGAGCAGAAACATGGCACCGCGCTTTGGGGCCACGCATCGAACCTGATGGGCCCAAAGGGAACTATCTCGGGCTCCAGGTGAACTGACCCGTCATAAGAATTCCGTGGTAGAGCATCTCCGGAGGTACGTCCCACCAGAACGTGTTGATCAGGCCCAGTGTGCGCCCGTTCTCTTTACAGCGCGCGGCGAAGGTGTGCAGGTTGTGGGAGAATCGCTCGAAGTTCGCTGTACCGAACACCTCCTCCCTCCCCCCCATCGCGGTGGGGGCGGCGATCACGTCGTACCCCTTGTCCTGGAAATACTCCAGGTACGGGAAGGCGCGGAAGAACTTGGGGAAATCGTCACCGAGGTACTTCCCGAACTCGTCCATGAATCTTCCGCTTAATTCCGCCTCCACGTCAAAGGGGAAAGAGATGTTGAGCATTTCGATGCGCTGCAAGTCGGTGAGTTCCCCCAGCGGCCACTCCTTGCCCCATCGCTTATCGTGGATGAAGGCTGGCTTTCCGTACCGCCCGCAGCGCCCTTCGAGAACCGGAGTCGGATCGCTCACCGTCCAATACTCCCAGACCATGATGATAGTCTGGGTGGGGATGTACTGCAGTGCGTCGGGGTACCTGCAGAGCATGTCGGACCAGATTATCGGCCGCAACCCGCGCTCGACGACCCATTCGAGCACCTTTTTCATGTGCGTACCGTAGAGCGCACCGCGCCCGAGGCGTTGGGTTTCTTGGCGGCATTTCGGGCAGGTTCCGAGCCGCCACGTCTCGTCGCCTCCAACATGGAAGAACCTCGCCTCCGGGTGCAACCCCAAAACCTCCTCCGCCAGCTCGACGAACGTATCAAACGATTTCGGGTTGAGCGGACACATCTCGTCCATCGCCTCGGACTCCTCGCGGATGTCCGCGTAGGCGTCGTGGCGGAGCAGGTAACCGAGGTGCCCTAGCGACTGTTGAAGCGGGATGATCTCTATCCCGCGCGAACCCGCCAGCTCGACAAACTCGCGCACGTCGGCTTCGCTGAAGGCGTCGGTGCGGCGCACCCGTCCGTGCTTGCGGTACGGAAACCGCGAGAAATACTCCGGGATGATCGTATTGAGCTTAGACCTCCCCGCCGCCTCGATGAAGCCCTTCACCTCGTCCGCACCGCACTGCTTGTGAAGATAACGGTGAAGTCCCCGGATGTTCAGTTGAGGCTTGTCCTCGATGCGCACGGGGCGCACCTGCCCCCCCGAAACAAGCTGCCGCAGCGTCTGAAGCGCGTATCTGAACCCCGCCGTCGTCCGCGCGCCGATCACGCCCTCTGTTTGGGAAAAGTCGATGGAATATGCTTCGCCCGGGAGGTCCTTCTCGATCAGGCGGATCGGTTTTCCATCGCCTTCGCTTGGAACTCCAAGCAGCTTCGCGTATTGGTCCAGCAGCGTCTGGGCCGCCGCTGCTTCGCTCACCAGGCGCCATCCGTCGCTCAGGTCGATTCGCTCCCCATCGCCGCCAAATTCCAGATGCTCCGGTTCCGGGAAGACGGGAGTGATGTGCCTTCTGCTTATCGTCACAGTCTTGTTTGCCCTTCGCCCCTCAACGCGTACCAAACGTCAACACAATCTGCGAACGGTGCGGGGCATCTTCGCATATTCCTTCCCGCTATGCGAGGTGGGCGCGGATTGATCCCACAATCCCAACAGAGGCATTTGACGCGCAGGTGATTCGCGCTATCTCGCAACACCGACCGGGATCAGGTATAGCGGAATCTCCCCCGCCGGGAGCGAGAGGATCTCAGATACCTGCTGATCGTGAAAGGCCCCGATCGGAACCGCCCCGAGGTCCATGGCGACGGCTTGGAGGAGCAGGTTCTGCGCGGCGTGGCCCACCTCGATCATGACGTACCGCTCTGCGCGAGGCCCGTACTTTACGCGGGTGCGAGAGACGACGCCTGTGATCGCGAACGTCGCCGGTGCCTCCCCCACCGAGTCCTGCCCCAGCGCAGCCGCTTGGAGCTTGGAGCGCAGATCGCCCTGAAGACGTTTCTCCAACGCGTGCCGACTCGGTGCGTAATGCTCGACACCGGCCGCGGTGACGACGTAAAGCTCCAGCGGATACAGCGCCCCCGCCGAGGGTGCGGTGCGATGCCCGCTTGGGGTATCGCTGACGCCCTGTGCAGACCAGCATAACTGCGCGATCTGCTCGCGCGTAAGCGGGGCGGGCTTGAAACGGCGGATGGAACGACGCTTTGAGAGTGTCTCTTCGAGCGACATTTTCCCCTCCTTCGGAGGTGCGGGCAGTCCGGACGGTTTTCCCGTCAACCCAGCGGCCCCCAGATGCAGCGTAGCGGTGAGCAGCACAACCGCCCCTGCGACGGCGACGGGTAACTTGAGGTAAGCG
>SDBV01013262.1_pt1 | contig 10506 bp, 5 predicted proteins | sample 2277081 | NCBI WGS metagenome assembly SDBV01 (sample SAMN10402039, study PRJNA504765) | marine sediment metagenome | isolation source: marine sediment core GS10_PC15, 223 cmbsf | place: Arctic Ocean: Southern Knipovich Ridge | collected 2010
TATCGAAGATCGGGAAAGCGAATACAGGACCTAGCGGCGGATGACGTTCCGAATTTGAGCGCACAGGCGCGCGACGCTTTTGTGGAACTCTGTGGCAGCGGTTTGATCGGCGACTACCAACTTTATTCACACCAGCTTGAGATGCTAACCCGGGCGCTCCGTGGAGAAAATCTCGTGGTGACCGCAGGAACTGGCTCCGGGAAGACAGAGGCATTTCTCCTACCTCTCTTCGCGTACCTAGTGAACGAGTCAAGTGCGTGGCCGGCTCCGCCTGAAGCCGTGCCACACCGAGATGATTGGTGGGTCGACGAGGACTGGCACAACCAATGTCTACGTCGTGATGGGGGTGGTCGCGCGCGACGTATTCGATCACATCGCGTTCCTCAGCGATCACCGGAGGGGAGAGAAGCTGCGGTAAGAGCGCTTATTGTATATCCACTAAACGCGCTGGTGGAAGACCAGCTCACAAGATTGAGGCGCGCGTTGGACTCAGATGCGTCGAGGGAATGGTTCCGAGTGAATCGACTCGACAATCGATTCTTCTTCGGAAGGTACAATGGTAACACACCCGTCCCTGGCCACGAGATGACCCGTACGGGGCGGCCCAACGGAGTGAAGATAGACAAGCTACTGTGGGAATTGCAGCGTGAAGACGAAGCTGCCAAGGTCGCCGCAGCTTCTGCCCGCGAAACGGGCGACGACAGCGCCCTCTATTTCTTCCCACGGCTTGACGGCGCGGAAATGCGGTCACGATGGGACATGCAGGATGCCCCGCCTGATATCCTGATTACCAATTTCAGCATGTTAGGCATCATGCTGATGCGGGAAGTTGAGGACCCGATCTTCGCGAGGACACGAGATTGGCTAGCTCACGAAGGAAGCGTGTTTCATCTGATAATCGACGAGCTTCATCTCTACCGGGGCACCGCGGGAACGGAAGTGGCCTACCTTCTCCGATTGCTGCTGGACCGGTTGGGGTTAACGCCCGATAGCCCAAAGTTGCGCATCCTAGCCTCGAGCGCGTCGGTGGATAGCGGCGACGAAGCGAGCACCACATTCCTCGAAGATTTCTTTGGCACAGCGTGGAGGCCTGATCAGATCATAGCGGGTGAGATGGTACCGTCCACTCCTCCGGCACGCGACGTTCTCCCACGAGACCCTTTCAGCGCGTTGGCGGGGGCGGCTGAAGCGGGGGACGAGGTTCAGATCGACAACGCCGCGCGCGCTGCTGCTGAGGCCTTGGTCCCTGGCATCGACGGCGCGAGTGGGTTGGCAGCGCTAAAGAACGCGGTAAGAGATGAACGCGCAGAGTTTACAGCCTGGTGTGAGCGAGGATGCGATGACGGGACCGGTCCCCAAGCGGTGCCGCTCTCCGAGTTTGGCCGGAGGATCTTCGGTGGAGATGCCAATGATCCCGAAACCCTTCTGTGTTCCACAGGGTTTCTATTATCCCGAGGGACTGTAGATTCGGGTGCCGGTCTGACGACTCTCCGATTCCATCTCTTTTTCCGCAATCTGGAAGGCCTATGGGGGTGTTCAATGCCCGGCTGTGGATGTGCGGTCGAAATCGGTCGCCCCACTGGGAGGTTGTTTGTTGAGAACCCCCCCATCTTGTGCGGTGCGGATGGCGCGCAACACCGCGTTCTAGAGCAACTGTATTGTGAGCAGTGTGGGACTGTGATGTTCGGTGGTAGCAGGCATACTCTGCGCGACAATGCCGGGTGGGAGTTGCTACTCACCGATCCAGACATCGAGGGGATCCCCGATCGACAAGCGGCAAGGTTTGTTGAGCGTCGCCGGTATCGCGAGTACGCGGTGTTCTGGCCATCCGGACGCGAGTTACACCATCAAGCGTCAAGAGCCTGGAACCAGCCACCGCATCCCGGCTCGCCCGAGGATCGCACGCGGGCCAGGTGGGATGAAGCATCGCTCGATGTTTTCACTGGTCAAGTGGTACTTGAGCGGAGAGTTCCAGAGGTACCGGACGGCAACTGGGCACCGGGTTACGTATTTCACCTCTATCAACTGGTTCAGCCCGAACAGCAGGAGCAGTGGCTAGCATTACCATCGATCTGTCCGAATTGCGGGAGTGACTATGGACGCCGCCTCATCAGGCGGTCACCTGTTAGAGGCTTCCGTACGGGTTTCGGGCGAATGAGCCAGCTGCTTTCCAAAGAGCTCTTTCGCCGACTGCCCGGAGAGCGCAATCCCAAGCTAGTCGTGTTTTCTGACAGCCGGGAGGATGCCGCCTCGTTGGCAAACAGCATTGAACGCTTTCACTACTTCGACCTTGTGCGGCAAGTGGCGTACGCGACCCTTCGGAGTTGCGTGTTGGATGAGCCACAACTTGCGGAGGAGTTACAAGATCATGGCAACCCGGTAACGGAGCGAGCAGTGCGTTTTGCAGAGAAGAACCCGGAATCCGTGCGGCGTATCAGGCAGCAAGTTGAGAGCGCGATGCTTGCCATCCCTGATGGTATTCCGGAACACACCAAGGCGACTCTCGAAGATCTTCGGACCACCGCCCAAGCTGCGCTGCAAGCGTTACGAGTTCGCGCTCGTCTTCGTGTGGTCCCGCTGCGGTTCTTGTTTGAGGGTATCAACGGAGATCCCGAAGATGGCGCGATCATAAGTACCTTAAAGAACCTCGGCGTAAACCCCGCCGGCAATGATGTGCTTTACCAAGAAATTGAGTACGATGGGCGATTCCATCACTGGTCGACCCTCTTTGACTTCTGGACGCCTGACCGCTGCTGGCGCGCAGATCTATCACCGGCGGCAATTAACAGAAGGGAGAACTTGTTCCGTGAAAAGGTGAAGTCCGAGCTATGCACTGTCATGTTTCGCGGGCTGTACCTAAGCTTCGAGTCCTCGGGCTTAGGCTACCCCACGGTGGTCGTCGATCGCGAGCGATTAGAAGCGTGCGCTCGCGAGGCCGGCATTCCCGCAGATCGCTTTTCCGAAATTGGGGACGCGTGTGTTCGAGTGCTCGGTGACTTGTACAGATACCCTCAACCGCGGACTGGAACTCACGACTATCCGCTGGAGCCCTGGCCTGACTGGCGATCGGTTCGTGCTAGGCTAAAACATTACGTCCATACTGTGGCCGACCGGTTGGGCGTACCCCAGCGAAGGCTGGCGTCGGAGATACGAAGGCTCCTGACGGATGGCCGGCACGGTCGCCACTCACATTTCATACTTGACCCTCGACACCTCGGCGTACGAATTGCCGGCCCCGCAGATCCGATTTGGCGGTGCACGTCATGTCGTCGCCCCCACCTGCACGAGGGTGGCTACGTTTGCACCAACTGCCTCGGGAGACTTCCGGAAGATCCGACTACCAATTGCGCTGCTTTGTGGGAGCAGAATTACTACGCTAGTGAGGCCGTTCGGGAGGAGGAGGCGTTCCGCCTTCACTGCGAAGAGCTTAGCGCTCAAACAGACGATCAAGCCGCGCGGCAGCGTCTCTTCAGGGACATCGTACTCAACGTAGGAGAAGAAGATAGGGAGCTGATTCCGATTGTAGACGAGATCGATCTTCTGAGTGTCACCACTACGATGGAGGTAGGTATCGACATCGGGAACTTGTCCGCCGTCGTCTTAGCGAACATGCCCCCAATGCGATTCAATTATCAGCAGCGGGCAGGAAGGACGGGGCGACGCGGACAAGCGTTTGCGTTTGTTCTCACGCTGTGCCGTGGCCGGAGTCACGACGAGTTCTACTATCGACATCCCCGGAGGATTACGACCGAACGACCTCCGGTACCGTTCCTGTCGGTCAGGCAGACTGACATCACATTTCGCCTTATTAGGAAGGAGTGTCTCCGTCGTGCTTTCCGGAACGCCGGCGTGAGGTGGTGGGATGGACCAGATTCGCCGGACACGCACGGCGAATTCGGTAAGTCTGAAGATTGGGATGAGGCTTCGCCCCGCGGGGTGGCAGTCGGCGATTGGCTCCGAACGTCCACTGAAGTTACCGATGTGGTAGCAGCGGTCACTTTCGGCGTGGCCGGGTTGGATCGCGATCAACTCGAGCACTGTGTCCGTGACGAACTGATTGGGACCATCACAGCGTGCAGCGCGAACGACGAGTTGGTCGCTGACGGCCTTGCCGAACGCCTTGCAGAAGGAGGAGTCCTACCGATGTTCGGGATGCCGTCGCGAGTTCGAGAACTGTACCAAAGAGTCAATCCACGTCGCAGAACACTACAGACCGTCGATAGGGATCTGGACATAGCTGTGAGCGAGTTCGCGCCGGGTTCACAACGAACAAAGGATAAGCGAATTTACACGGCGATCGGCTTCACACCGCCCATACTCTACACAGGTGCGGGTTTGAGGCCTTCGGGAGACTCGCCATTCGCAAACCCAAGATGGATGGCACGGTGTGAGGACTGTCATGAGACGGATGTATTTGACGACGAACCGGGGGCTTTGGTTTGTCTGAATTGCGGAGCTGTCCTAGGCGAGGGGTTCAGGAAATTCAGATTCGTCGTCCCGCGCGCGTTCAGGGCTAGCTTCGGTCCGGGTGCCGATGCCAGAGAGGAGCAGGAAATTCTCGCGTCCACCGGGAGCAGCGTAGCGGAATCCGACCAGGAACCCTGTTTACTCATTCCGAGCACAAATACGAAGCTCGCCCTCCGAACCGGCGGACGCGTATTTCGTATAAACGATAACCGGGGCGAACTATTTGCTGGTTCCTTAGGCACCGCGTCGCTGAATCGGAATCAGTACCAACTGGAGAATCAGTGGATTGACGAGCGGTTCCAGAACAATCGCGAGGGGGTGGTGTTCGCCCCGGCCGGGGAACCGGCAAACCTAGCAATTGCGTCGCCTAAGACCACCGACGTTCTCCGGTTGCGACCAGACGTGGTACATGATGGATTGACGCTCGACCCGCTTACGCGTGGCGCCGCCGTAAAGGGAGCCTATTATTCGGCTGCATTCGTTCTCCGCTCGTGCGCCGCTGACCAACTTGATATTGATCCGGAGGAACTCGAAGTCAGCAATGTGCGAAGTGTCGAAATAGATCCAGGACAGCGCGTTGGCGAAATCGTCATCAATGACTATCTGCCCAACGGTGCGGGATTCACTCGATGGCTCGCCGACCACTGGTTGCAGGTCCTCAACGACATCGATCATGCAGCCCCCGGGGACGGAAGCGTCGTCGGCTCGCTCACTGCGATTGAACATAGTGGGTGTGATTCATCGTGTTACGATTGTCTGCGGCAGTATCGTAACATGAGTTATCACGGCCTGCTGGATTGGCGCCTGGGGCTGCATTTTCTGCGAATCCTATGCTCAGATCAGCACACTGCCGGCTTAGATGGCAACTTTCAACTTCCCGAACTAGCGGGCTGGCTTGAACATGCCAGAGCGCTGCGTGACAGTTTCTGCGCGGCGTTCGGAGTTACGCCGCGAAACGTCGGGAGGTTGTGGGGATTCGACGCAGCCGAGCGAACTGTAATTCTTGTACACCCCCTGTGGAACACTAGACGGCCACGAGGGTTGCTGGCAGAGGCAATCGCCGACTTACCGCAGGAACGGCAGGCACGCTTCCTCGACACATTCAATGTGCTGCGGCGTCCAAGCCATGCTTATTTGACCATAGATGTCTGAGTCTCAGGGTGTAGGGTCGCCAATGGCCCCTGTGGAGGTGCCCTCCGCGATACGGCGAATCTCACCGAGCCTACATGTATCTGCGACACGTTGCGCGATGCGCGAATTGTGGTCCGCGTCGGTTCCCCCAGCATTGCCGGTGTCTGCATATGCATGCCTCGGGAGCATCATCCACAGGCTGTTTGAGAAGGCAGGCAATGGCGAGTTGGACGCTGAGCCGTCGAGTGTGCACCGTGCCTGGGAGGAGTTGGTGGCGAAGAAGGAGCGCCAGATGGAGGACAACGGGCTCCTCCGTCCCCTAGTACCTTTGAAACGATCTGTTAGGGATTTCGAAGTTCGAAAACTGAGATCTGAAACACGAGCGGTTCAGATTGCCTCCTCGTGCAAACCATATTCAGGTGGTGGCCATGAGCGGAGCCTAGGTCCGGAGCTTTGGGTGGAATCTGAGGATGGCGTTGTAGGGGGATATATCGACAATGCATACCTGGGCGCCCAGGGAGTTGTGCTACAGGACTTCAAGAGCGGCGCGCTCACAGAAACGATAGGGGAACAAAGCCCGGTACCGAAACCTGGGTATGTTCGGCAACTTCAAATATACGCGGCTCTGTACCGCGATCACTTTGACGTTTGGCCCACAAGCCTCGAGCTAGTGCCTCTCACGGGCGAGCCTCTCGCTGTCCCTTGTGATCACACGGAGTGCAGTCGAGTTCTTGACGATGCCAAATCGTGGTGCGTCTCCATCAACATGAGGTTGAAGGAACTCTCTGGACAATCCGCAGACGCGGTAATAGCAAGTCTTGCTGAACCGAGTCCAGATGTATGCGTGGCGTGTGTGTATCGACCGCACTGCGAACCATACTATGCGGCGCGCTCAGCTGGCGGTGGAGATACGGAGTGGCCTCTCGATCTGTTTGGGGAAATAACCGGGTGCCAAGCCCTCAAGAATGGAACCCTGGCGTTACGCCTTCTAGACGAAAGCGGTAAGGCATTCAACATCAGAAATGTCTCACCAGACAACGCCCGCCACCCGGCAGCTGGCTCGGTTTGTAAGGGACGTCGAGTCGCCTTCTTCAACCTATCACGAACCAAATCGCCCGTGTCTTTTTTGCAAAACGAACGGACGGTTGTCTACGGAGTGTCGTCGACCTCTACTCAGAGCGAAGATGTTTGAGAATGTGAGGGTTGTAACCGGGACACTCAAGAGACGTTACACGATCACGAATCTTGGAAATAAACGCAACCCGTTCGCAGAGTTGATCTACATCATCCTCGCTGGCCAGACTAACGAGCGTCTCTATCAGTGCACCTACCGGGCGTTCCGGCGTTCGTTTCCGACGTTCGATTCTCTGGTCGGCGCGTCCCAGAGACGCATTGAAGGCGCGATACGTAGAGGCGGTCTTGCGTCACAGAAAGCCCGCTATGTGATCGGCATCGTACGACGAATGAAGAAAGATTTCGGCAAGGTCTCCTTGCGGAGGTTGTCCAGCCTCAGCACAGACGACGCGGAAGGGTACTTGGTGTCTCTCCCTGGGGTTGGTGTGAAAACCGCCCGTTGCGTACTCATGTATGCACTCGATCGGGAGGTGTTCCCGTTGGACAGTCACTGTTTGCGCATCATGACTCGATTGGGTTGGATTACATCCAATGCTCGCCGAGCGGAGGCCTGTGCACATGAAGCGCAGAAGGGCGTCCCAAGCAAGCTGAGGAGGAATCTACATATCCTACTAGTGATGCATGGCAGGGAGGTCTGCGGCCCGCAACCCCGATGTGAGGTGTGCACGATCCGCCGTTATTGCTCCTATGGGAAGAGACAAGCATGACGCGCATGACGACCCGTCCGACGTTAGTGGATTTGTGCTGTGGTGCCGGGGGGTTCTCCGCCGGAATGCGCACAGCGGGGTGGACTCCGCTTCTGGGAGTGGATATTTGCAAGTATAGCCTTGCGACCTTCAGGCACAATTTTGGGTCTCGGACAGCGTCGATAGACCTGACCTTGGGAGCCAGTGCTGACAAGGTTGCGAGTGCAATAGACAAACGCAGACGCGTTGACGCGGTCATTGCCGGACCGCCGTGTCAGGGGTTCAGCCTTGCTGGTCCAAGGACTCGAACAGACCCACGCAACGATGTACTGGCAGCATGTGTACGGGTAGCAGTACGTTTAGGCCCGAGGGTCATCATAGTTGAGAACGTCCCGACGCTCACGAGCAAGTATCGGAATCACCTTGCAGAGTGCATGCGGATCTTTCGCAGAAACGGATACAGATCGGCGTCGATCGTACTCAACGCCAATGACTTCGGGCTTGCGCAGCGTCGCCGACGGTTGATCGTGGTCGCAGTGCGAATGAGCTTGGTATCTGGACTAGATGGCCTGCTCGAAGAGCTACGGGACTACTTGAGGCCTTATAGGACGGTAAGAGAAGTGTTCGCAGGATTGCCGAACTTTGAAAATGGGAATAGTAACGGGAAGATGGCCGCCAATCATGAGCCCATGGATCACTCCGACAGGGTAAAACGCAAAATCGCTCGAATCAGACCTGGACACGGACCGTTGTCATACAGAAAGCTGGACCCGGAAGGCATAGCAGGGACATTAGTATGCGGTCACAGGGCATTCCCGTGCCACTTTGCTGAAGCGCGAGCGATTACAGTGAGGGAAGCCGCACGACTCCAGGGCTTCTCAGATCGATTCGTATTCAAAGGACCACAGGGTAACCAGATGACTCAGGTGGCAAACGCGGTGCCTCCAAGAATGGCTGCGGTCATCGGTCGGATGGTGCGGAAGCTCTTGAGTGGGTCTTCGGGTTGACGCCCATTTGTCCCCTGACACCGTGTGCGGCAGGATGCGTGCCGCTGCTCTCTCCGCAGCTCTAGACGACCTACGTAGCTACACGGTGCACGCGAGCATGAGCTTGATCCTGCAGGAGACTGGTCCATCCTGGGTGATGGACAAAGACCTCGCGTATCTTGAGAACCTAATCACCACCGGCCAGTATCCCGAGATCCGCCCCTTCTTCAAAGCCAAGGCCCGACGCAAACCGATCAAGATCGCCCGCACCCTCGTCGCGGTGGTGATGCCGAACGTTCATTGGTCTCGCCAGGCTCCCCTCAATGACTTTCTTTTCAAACGAAGGGCCACGACGGTGCATGGGTTTGCTGCACGCCTACGCGTCCCGAATTGACTAGCCATAGATTCCGGAAACAACAACCGCCAGATTGTGCAAGGCGTCAGCTGCCTTTCGCTTGCTTATGCGTTGTTCGAAGAGATACCGGTGCAGAATGAGGTTACCATCATCGGCGATCTTGTTCGCGGCTGTCGTGACGGTGGCCTGCACGGCAGGCGTCTTATGACGAAGCGAGGGGAATGTGAAAACTGTTCTGATTCGATCCCGCAACGTCACTGTCGATTTGTGAACATCGTCCCACGTCGCAAGACCCTCTCGTACATAAACTTCCTTCACGATCTGCTCAAGTGTTGCCCGACACATGGCTATGCACGCGGCGTCGAACCCGTAGAGAAACGCTCGTGTTGCTTCAGCGGTATAGGAGCGGACGCGGTCATTAGCCATGCGCCTTACGGTTGCCGGCTTCAGTAACCGGAGGCGCTGTCGCCAAGCCATCAGACGGTCGCGAGCATCCTTCGCAAACTGCAGATCCAGACCTTGCGCCACAACTTCCGCCACAAGCGGCTCACCCTGAAGCGACATTAGTGTCTTCCAGGTACGCTTATGACTCTCGGGTGTAGACAACGTCTTGTGTGCCTTGAAGAGGATTGTGACCATCATTCGGAGGAGACGTTGACTGTCCTCTTCCATGGCGGCGACAAACTTGTCGAACTCCTCTTGAGCACGAATGACGCCGTCGTCCAGATAGCCCCATACCGGTTGTCGAAACGATCGCTCATCTTCCTGATTCATATGACCTCCGAAATACTACCACCAGCCAAGCGTCGGTGCACGGTCGACGTGTGCGTGGCGTGCCTAACGCTTTTGCCCATAAGCTGCGGCGCCATCGTCAATCAACAGCACGTCTCGAACACGCGGCTCCGCATCCAACGGTACTTCGCCCAATTCCCCGGACCCCACAAAGCCGTGGTGGAGTCCACCGGCACGTGGTACTTGCTAGCCGATCTCCTCCAGCATCTGAACGCACCTGGCGCAGCACGACTGCAATGCGATTGCCCGCCAGCTCAACAACCGGCCTCGCAACGGCTCGGCTATCGCACGCCGGAGGAATGCTATGCGCGATGACGCTCATTGTTGCACTTCAAAGTTGATATCAAGTTGCTCAACGGAGGCCCGCCGCGTCAACCGAGTAAGGAATATTCTCTTCGAGAAGATGAGCCGTGCCCTTGAACGCACGCAGACTCAGTTCCCTTGGACCAAAGACGCCAAGCATGAAGGTCAGAGACGCATTGTGAGAGGCTTGGCACAACTGACAGGTGAGGTCGAGGACCTCCTGGCGGGCGAAGCGTTGCCTGTCGTCGGGCGTCTCGTTATCCCAGTGGTGGCGCACCGCCGTTACGGTTATGAAGAAGCCAACAAGCTCGATCGCGGGTGAGTGCTTTGCGAAGGTCGACAGGTACTGAAATTTGTGCCGCATCTTATATATGGGCGCATCGCTAGTTTCATAATCTAGAAGTGCGACCGGGTTCTGGGTCTTGCGATCCACGAAGGATACATCTGCCTCGGCCTGCCGTTGGCTGCGACCGGTAGGGCCCGGGATCGGGTCGATGGGGTAACGTCGTCCGATGTCAACGATGAATCCGAGGTCTGTCCCGACGCGGGCGAGAAGACCGCACACGCGAGCATGCAGCCGGTACATCGTGAGGTATCGGCGTTCGTTGACGTAGGCTGCGGGGAAGAGATCGACGCTCGAGAAAGTACTTCG
>SDBV01013263.1_pt1 | contig 10506 bp, 6 predicted proteins | sample 2277081 | NCBI WGS metagenome assembly SDBV01 (sample SAMN10402039, study PRJNA504765) | marine sediment metagenome | isolation source: marine sediment core GS10_PC15, 223 cmbsf | place: Arctic Ocean: Southern Knipovich Ridge | collected 2010
ATCAAGATCTTTATGGAGGGCGCATATGGACAATGAAGATTTCGGGCTCGGTTATGCTATGATGCTGGTATTTACACAGTTGAGAATTTATCCGCTTTGGAACCTGAGGAATTATGTGCCATAATAGTTGATTAGGTCGCTGGGTCTGGATTTGAAGGTATTCCTACTTTACCTGCTGAGGCACAATGAACTGTAGTAAAGGCAAGAGGTTTATCGAGCAATGTTGTATACTGATACTGCTTTTTTCAACCGCCGAGCGGTAACATTGTTCTGGAGGTAATCTAGTGGTCGAAATTACGGACATGAATGTTGTTCTTGATGAGGTGCGGGACGCCTTGACTGCTGAAGATTGGGATCGAGCTGTTGCTTTGGTCGAAGCATTACGCCCACCAGATCAAGCTGATGTTTTTGAAGAACTTCATCCAGACACCCAATCCAAGCTACTTCCAAGATTAAAACCCGAAGATTCAGCGGATATCCTCGAGGAATTATCAGATGAAGACGCGATTGAGGTCGCTGCACGCTTAGGAGCGGACGATCTTACGCGAATTGTCAATGAGATGGAGCCAGATGAAGCCGCTGATCTATTGGGTGATATGGCTCCGGACCAAGCTGCTGAGACCCTCTCCTCAATCGAAGATGCTGACGAGATCATTCCGCTACTTAAATTCAGAGATGACACAGCGGGGGGATTGATGACCTCGGCCGAGGTTGTGCTTCATAAGGATATCACGACTGCCGAAGCGATAACCCATTTAAAAACCACAGTTCCGGAAGCAGAAATCGCTTACTATTTATATGTCGTTGATGATGATATGAAGCTGGTAGGAGTTGTTTCGCTGCTCGCTATCGTGGTTGCTTCACCTGAAACATGCATCGATGAAATCATGAATACAGAGGTCATCTCTGTGTTCGCAAATACAGATCAGGAGGCTACTGCCCGATTGATGGCGCGTTACGATTTATTAGCCTTGCCTGTAGTTGATGAAAAATATCAGCTGCTTGGTGTAATTACACATGATGACATGGTTGCAGTATTGGAAGAAGAGGAAACTGAAGATATATACCGCTTGGGTGGTGTCCCAGATGAGCGTGTTTCCCCAACTGTTGCTCCAGGTATTGCATTACGTGCTCGCTTACCCTGGCTAGTGTTAAATATGGGTACTGCTATGCTTTCCGCACTTGTATTGAGCCTATTTGAGGAGACGATTGCCCAGCTGGCAGTTTTAGCAGTGTTTTTCCCAATTGTCGCAGGTGTGAGCGGTAGTGCAGGAACACAGACATTGACCATAACAGTTAGGGGTTTGGCGTTAGGAGAAGTCAACCCGAGAGATGGGATTGGAACCTTAACCCGGGAAATATTGATTGGCTTGGCGAATGGGATAGTTCTAGGTACGCTAATTGCAATTATCGCGCTATTATGGAAAGGATCTCCAATTCTGGGTTTTGTGGTTGGTCTGGCAACATTTATTAATCTGATCGCAGCCGGATTTGCAGGTGTACTTGTTCCGCTCGGTATGTCGATTATCAAGTTAGATCCTGCGCTCGCCTCACCAGTCTTGGTGTCCACGATAACGGATACACTCGGATATTTAATCTATCTGACCATCGCCACATATTTGTTACTCAGATTTATCTAAGCAAAAAAAACTGTTGGGGGAAAGCCATTAATACCCCTTTCAAGTAGGGGTCGATTCTATTATATAGACTCCTGCCAAAAACCGCAAAATTCGCTAAGAATGGAGTAATATATTTCCTTTGCCGATGAGCGCGCAGTAAAGCATATTATCAGGTTCTGAGTGGCGATCAAAGGAGAACTGGCTGGTCAGTGATGATGGTTTATGGGATATTGGAGTTGGTCTCGCTTTACTTGGGTTCGGTTTAACAATGTCATTGGGCCACGCCATCCGGTTTATCGGGTTTGTCAAGTTTGCAAATTTCCTGGTGCTAATGGCCGGCTATGAGGTATTACCAGACGCAGAAGTTAAGATGGTTGATGATGTGCTTAGTTAAGAGCTGCCTGAACCATTTAGAACTTGGTCAATTGGTAGCTCTCGGTTGGATTGAGTATATTCTCGCTTTCTGCACCAGTGAGGATGATCACCCGGTTGAGAGTAGGGAGAGTCCCAATCTGGCAGCCTAAAGTAGCTAGCTGGGTTAATGCTGTTCATGGCGGGTTTAACTATTATTCCCGCCGTAGCCCGTATGTTACATGCCCAGATCCTCTTATCTAGCCAACCATTTCTTATAAGCATATGTTAATTATCAATAAGGCGCGATAATGGATTTGATCATAAATGATAATATAGTGTAATCAATTGGATGGAAAAGTCAATCATGGCGAAGCGATTATAATTAAAGTGAAACTATACTCAAGTAGGGGGATGATCTATACTCCTGGTCCATAACAAGCTGAAGTCTATGTTGTGTGATTAAGGAACGGAAAAAAGATCAAAAATTAATTGATTCTGTAAAAATGCATGCAAGGAGCAATTGATGACTCAGGTCCAGGTATCACATATCGCAAAATCCTTCGGCAGTATTAAGGCTGTTCGCGATGTGACATTCGAAGTCGACAAGGGAGAAATCTTTGGTCTTCTCGGTCCTAATGGTGCGGGAAAAACTACAACGATCCGGGTGATGCTGGATTTATTTAAACCAGATGCCGGTACTGTCTCTGTGCTGGGCGGGCCGATGAATGAAGAGAAAAAAGATTTGATCGGGTATATGCCTGAAGAGCGTGGTTTATACCAGGATATCCCTCTCGAGCGGTGCCTGGTGTACTTGGCAACATTGAAGGGGCTCTCGGCTGGTGAGGCACGAAGACGTTTGCAAGAATACCTAGAAAGGTTTGATTTGCTGCCCCATAAAAACAAAAAAGTGAAAGAATTAAGTAAAGGTATGCAGCAGAAGGCGCAAATTATTGCCGCGATTTTACACCAACCCGATTTAGTCATTATCGATGAGCCATTCACTTCACTTGATCCCATAAACACTCAGTTGGTAAAAGATTTAATGAGGGAGCTTCGCGAAGAAGGTGTGACGATCCTTATGTCAACTCACCAGATGCACCAGGTTGAAGAATTGAGCGATCGGATTCTACTGATCAATGAAGGAAAGAATGTGCTCTATGGAAATCTGGATTCTATCCGCCGAGATTATGCCGGAAACGCAGTCATGGTTCGAACGGTGGGAGATATCCCTAGATTACCTTTTGTGGAGACGATGGTTCAACATAATAGTGCTACGAAACTGATTCTTACTGAAGGCTCAACTCCTCAGGATGTTTTGGGAGCTTTGGTGGCACAAGATGTCGCTATAGAAAAATTTGAAATCGCTCTACCGACCCTTGATGAAATCTTTATCAAAGTTGTGAAAGAAGAGAGTGAGTAATTTACGGTCATAACTCGTATTTGTAACCCCTGATCTGGTGCACTCTGTCGACGACAGGTGTTTTGACAAGGATTTCTTAGATCTCTGGACAAAAATATTGATCTCGGAAAATGTCTCAGATAAGGGACATTATTTTCGATAACGAGAGATGTACATACAAAATCAGGAAATGGTACTTACCCAATTCCTGATTTTATGGGTGCCTTTGATATTCTTGAGTTCAAGTCTGTTACCTGGATATGCAAGATGGTACTGGATATCCAGGATTGGATTCTTAGGGTTAACCCTCTTGCCTGCGGTAAGATTTTGTGTTGCCTGTAATAAAAGATTCCCGCGCTGGTCATATTCATATTTGGGAGTTCTTACTGCCAATTTTAATTCTCTCAATATCGATGAATGATCCTCGATATGATGCTTCTATCCTCGTGTTTTTTGACTCTGGTGATTGTTACCTTTGTGATCGCAATACTGGTAACTCGCTCATTCGATCCATTGGTGCAGCTCACGAGAGGAAATTGGAATGACTGGACGCGATTGTCTTTCGCATTGGAAGAATATTTGACCATTTTGCTGCTCGATGCTTACGATGGAATTCCCTTATCATTTAATTCTCTTCTTGAATTGCTCACCTTCGCTATTCTCGCATTTGGAGCGGTGGCCTATGTGCGCAGCTCGGAGTCCAGACAGCGAACTTGATCCTTGTTGGTTGGTTTTGGTATAGCATGGATTTTGATCACCTTAGTGAATGCAGTTTATTGGAATGGGCGGCAAGAGGTGTGGATGTGAGAACCTGCTCATTGGCAGCCAACTTTGCTGCAGCTGCTAGTTCCAAGTATTATCTTGTTAGGCTTACTTTTCTCGCCTGTAATTTTGAGCATCTTGCGGCGTTATTTCCGATCGACCAATGCTGTTTGATGAATCCAGCAGGATCTTTGCCGCTGCTCTTTGCACTTTCAAGCGGAAAACCATCTTTCTGCAATTCATCGATGCTTACAAAAGTTATCGAGTTTGATTGAAAATAGTATTCAAATTTGTGGATTTGGTCGGGGGAATTAAAATTCTTCGTATCTTTCAATTTCAAAAACAAAGATCGTCGCACCACCAACATTGACTGGGATAGGATTGGGGAAGGGTGTAGGTCCTGCTTCAAGCGGAGACGATATATATTCAACCCGCTTCTTGCAGCTGCTGCTGAGGGCATCTACGGCGTTTTTTTCTTGTCCTTCTGCCAATCCAATCAAAAGGGTGATGCTGCGGCGACCTAAAAACCCACCGGAGCTTGGAAAATGTGTGACAGAGAATCCCAATTTAGATAACACGCTGAGTGAATTCTCTAAATCTTGTTCCTGGATGACAGCACTTAATAGTCTGGTTATGGGTAGATGAACACCTGATTGTAAGCGAATTAATTCGGGCCAATTTTGAACATCACTGGTTAGCGCAGCATCCACCTCGGAGACGATCTGGATGTAGGTTTCGTCACTGATGACCCCATCTTTTAATAAGGTACTTAGTGTGCTCCGTTGAGCTTGCAGGGATTCGCGCCGAGCTGCTTCCATCTCTTCAGCTTCCAATTCTGGGTGGTTTGTCAGCACTTGATTGGTTGCCTCAACCAAAACTTGATTATACTGTTCTAACAAGGGTGAAATCGTTTGCCAGGTGTGCGCAGATATCAACCCGTTCTGACGCATATGTTCGAGATGCTCAAATGCAGACTGTGTTGCCATTGCTCGTGCGTGGCGGCGCTCATATTCTTCTTTTACCGCATTTCGTTCACTAATTCCCAATCGGCGAACGAGTGGTCCAATTGTTAGACCCTGCACTAATAATGTGAAAATTACCACACCGAAGGTCATAACCTGTAATTGGTTACGCGTATCGCCTAAGACAAGTGGAAGACTAAGAGCGAGAGCGAGAGAGATCGCCCCGCGTAAACCACCCCAATTGAGAACGTGTTGCCAGCGGAATGGAATATCACGTCCTACCCATGCCAGACCGTAAATTGTAACCGCTCGAGCAATAAGTACTGCGATGATGGCGATAGCGATCACCCGCCAGGAGGCGAAAAGTGATGAGAGTTCGATCTGTAAACCTATCAGCAAAAAAATGAATGAGTTCGCTAAGAATGCAGCATATTCCCAAAAGTTGAACAAAACGATGCGGGTGGTTGGGGACATCCCTGCGGGCCCAATGTTACCCGCAATTAGACCTGCCCCCACTACCGCTAAAACACCACTGACATGAAAAACTTCTTCAGCAATAAGGAATGAGCCAAAAGCTAAAATTGTGGTTAAGGTTGTTTCAATTAAATAATCGTCGATTCGGTTGATGATCTGCGAGACGAGCGCTCCAAGGACCACTCCTATGATTATCCCTCCACCGGCGATCCTGACGAAATCGACAATACTGGTGGAAAGATTGAATTCACTGGCAGTTAGGGCAATCGAGATTACCAAACCATAAAGAACTATCGAAGTTCCGTCATTAAGAAGACTCTCAGCTTCGAGCATAACTCGCAGGCGTTTTGGGGCCCCTAAATTTCGGAAGAGTGAGATCACAGCGACTGGGTCAATGGCAGCGACAATCGCCCCAAATACCAATGTATAGATGATCGGGAGACCAGTACCCCAACTGACGAGCGCGCCCACAATTGCCATGGTCAGGATCACACCCGGGATGGCAAACGTCAGGATAGGAACGATATCCCGGCGTAAATCTTTAATGTTTAAGTGGAAGGCACCTTCAAAAACGATGGGGGGTATCAGTAACGCAAAAATCAGGGTTGGTTGGATTGTGATATCTACTTGGGGTAACAAGGTAATCAGCAATCCAACGACAACCAAACCAAGCGTGTAAGGGACGCGAAATCGACGAGCAGCAATACCCACTAATGATGCTATTAACAATAGGATGACAACGATTTCTTCAATAAAGATAAATGATTCTTCGTCTTCCAGTAATACTGCCTGCTCATCTGCTTGACTGTCACTTGTTTCTCCAACCTGGAATTCATTCGTTGGAACCTGAGTATCCTGAATGATAGGCTCTAAACCGAAAGAAGCACAGCCCGACAAAATACCGCTTATAACAAACATTGCGATTACAAAGATTATTCTAGATCGGGAATGTGTTATTTTTTTCAACATATTATTCCAGAGTTACGAGACGAGGTTCAGGATCATCAATCGTGATTGTTTGGCCATCAGGAAATACAACCTGAGTATTATTAAGACCACGGAGCACTGTCATCCCTCGATATTTTACCGTTACCGGCCAGGGAAATGGATTATAACCTGCGAGGTGAACTTTCCAAGGGGAGATCAGCTGAACGCCGAGAGTCTCTAAGAATAATCCTAATGGGGCCAGACCCCAAAGGGAATTCGATTCTCCATGTCCTTGACCTGTATCTGCACTGTAGTATTGGCGAAAACACCCTTCCTGCTTCAAGGAATTGATGATTGCACTCATAATATGAGTCACTAGTTTTCCTGCTTCCTCATGATATCCGTAGGAGATCAACCCTTCTCCAATTAATACACACCATGGGAGATAGACGTGTTGGCAAACCTCATTTTCCAAATCAACGATTTTATCAGGACAGGCCGGTAATCCGAATTCACGCCAGTAACGGTTTGGATTGGTGATGGTATTTTCAACCAGGGATTGTGCCCTTTCATTTGATGGGATTCTTGCCCAGATCGGAAGTAAAGTTGTAATGTCTTGACTCGTTAAACCTGCGCTGGAAATAATGACGGTATCATCCTCATCGAGTCCTTGAATTTCCACGAATTCAAGTGAGATGTAAGTTTGATCGCTGGTAGCGGTCCCCCACATCGGAAACCATAGCAATCGTTCAGCTGGAATATGTTCAACGCGATGTTTGCCGGACGGGCTGAGACCATGGATCGTAATTTGGGATTTACGGGTTGTTTCTTGACTGGTTTTTATCCGGAAAACCAAACGATGCGGCTGGGAGAAATCTTGGTTTATTTGGATTACTCCAGAACCAGATTGCTCGCAAATCACTATTTTATTTGTACGTTTATGGCTATCACGATCCCAATATGTATAGCTGCTAATTGTCTCATCCCAAGCTTCCTCAACTGCAAACCGTAATTTATCAGCATAGGTCTCCAAATTAGACACTGGGTCGGTCAGGTCTATCAATTTGGCGATTCTGATTAAGACCTGACATTCTTGATACAAGAAAGCGCATAATGATGGACTTTCAGAGGTTGTTATGTCTATCCCTTGTGCCCATGAGTGCCAGCGTGCAAATATTGGATGATCTTCAAATCCAGCCTGGATGGGGTGGTCCCATTCTGGAACACCATCTTCATCTCTGTCATGTTGTGGAGAAAACCATGAGAAGAAGAAATTTAATAATTTCGGAAACACCTGCACCAGGAATTCTTTATCTTCGAGGACTTGATAAATTCGCCAGGCAAGGCTGGCAAGAATAGGTGTCGCTAGTCGATTGCTTAGTTGACCCCCTAATCCAGGTTTCCAATCGATTTCGCCACTTTCATTTATCGAATTCAACGAGTTTTTCAATATTCCTGCAGCTAGATTGGGTGCAGATGGGAGTATCAAGTTGGCCAAGTAATATGAATCCAGCGATGTCTGTCCACTCCATTGAGGACCGTAATCGCTTCCATCACCTCTGTAAGAAAAGCCATCATCTGGGTGGCGGGATGTTGCAAATGATAGTTGTTCAAGGTGAGGTGTTTTACCAATAAACAAACCGAAGGCAGTCTTTTGGGCTAAGGAAAATGCATTGTCCCATTCTTCATCACCAGTATAGATTTCGACTTGAGCTAAATTAAGAAGTTCAAGGCGTGCAATTTCTGCCTCCCAGTTACTCGCTGCAATCTCTCTAGCGAGGGAGAAAGAATCTTCCGGTGTACTGAGGGCAGCTTGGCACCAGACAAATTGACGGGATTTCCCCGGAGGTAAATCTAAGCCATGCACTAGAGCAGGGTAAGGGCTGTCGACCGTGGATGCGCCGCCCGTGATAAAAACAACCGGAGCTAAATTCCCGCTGGTGCCGACGAGAACCGGAACGGCTTCGATCTCCTGGGGTGTAATTCGCGAACCATCATCTGAGGGGTTAAGCAGTGCAACCCATTCAAACTTGATTTTCCTATTCTGAGAACTTGTGTTAGTGATGCGAATTCGTCCTGCGACCGCATTCGAACCCGGCACCCAATATTCACTGTATACCTCTATTGAATCCAGAGGGGCGTAGGTCACCTCAGTGAAATTGGGGAACAAACGGCGAATGTTTGGTTTTTTTACAAAGCTCTTCGGATCGGTAATGCTGTCATGCGCTTCGGAAAAACGAGGAAACATGCGCATCTTCTTCGCGCGGAGTCCATAAGTTGTCTGGAGAGCGATAGCTTGAGGTTCGCCACTATTCTGGGTGAGTTCCCAAATCTGGTCATTAACGTAATTAGGATTTGAGACTCGTGCATCAGCAGCGATGGTCAGCGTCAACGGGGTTCCCGAGCCGAGATTATTCTCATGCATATAGAACCTAAAACTCGCGGTGACCCTCATTTACGTAATCTGTTAATTCGGTAACACTTAAACGATCGAGGCCTAATTTTCGCAGAGTTCGTCCTCGTCGCCAATAATCAGTGCGGTGGATGATACACGCCATCCGAATGATACTCTCCATCCCACGGACGGAGACTCCGTATCGTTGAGCCAATGAAGCTATGGGCACTAAACTCATCGGCACATCCTCAAAAATATACCGGTGATTAAGGGTATTTGGAGCTTTGATCCCATAGTAACCCGGTTGATTATGAATTGCCTCATGCAGGTCATCACCTGATGTGGTATATGCCATTTTTAACCAATCCATCGCAGTTTGGGCGCGTATTCCCAGCGCGGAAGCAACCGTTACCCTTTCACGATCTAAGACTTCCAATAGACGGGCAACAGATGGTGTCACTCCATCAATGTAAAACTGAAAATCACCATGGGTAGATTCTATCCAACCGGCATTGAGCAAAGTCAATGCAGGATGAAAGATGGCTCCCATATTGTTCAAACCCGTATGAAGTACATTGGTGCCATCAATATATTGTGGGTAGGCTGGGATGATGGCTTTTAAAACTTGATCTGTGCGGTTGGAGGGTAGAGCCGCCAGCGGAACAGCATCCTTGATTCGAAAGATACGTGCTTGTGCGGGACCATCAGAACGACTGGCATAGATAAATGTTTCAGCTTCGGATATCGTTACATCGGCTTTACTGCCCGAATCACGGACAACTTTAGCGAATTCGAGAGCTCCACATGTGCGACCCGGGTGGAGAATTACAATTTGCCCGTCCCGAAGAAATGGTGCTGCGCTCCGGGCGATATTTGCATGTGCCGATGATGGAACTACAACCATCACAACATCCGCAGCTTCTATTGCAGCTTCAATCTCGGAGGTGACGATGTTTAATTCCCCGAATCCGTGGGGGCCACCATCGTAACTTTCTAATTCAATTCCGCCTCTTGCCTTTATAACCGCGATATGCTCTGGCGTGCGGTTGTACAAGTTCACTTCGAATCCCTTCAAAGATAGGTGAGCTGCCATAGCTTTTCCCCCGTGTCCTGCACCAACTACAGTAAATCGGGTAGATTTACCCATCGTCCCTCCTTAATTCTGAATTTTAATGATTGCATTTAACCAGGAATATACTTCCTAACTTATTCTAGAGAACCTCTAGATTTGCAATGCGTTCTTTTTCTGATACTTGTCGACCTGAAGCGTCTACAGCAGTACACGCTCCTTTGATAACCCGGGTTTTGATTTTTCCCCTGGCAAATGGGTTGTTACGTAATTGTGGTGCATCCAGTATTCCGTTCTCAACCGCGTTGGAAAGTGTTGTAGGATTAATTAATGGATCCGATATGCCTGGACTTCCCAGGGCGCGAATGGATTGGATCGTAATAGTACTTTCTTCTACCAATTGCTTTTGTCGCTCTTGGACTAATGGATCAGCTCTCATGTCTGGCTGGCCCGCCAGAGCGTTATCTATTGCCCGATGAGCGAGCTTGCTCGCCTGGATAATATCTTTGGCTGTCGCAGCATGGTCAGCTTCTGTATGTCCCACG
>SDBV01013264.1_pt1 | contig 10503 bp, 7 predicted proteins | sample 2277081 | NCBI WGS metagenome assembly SDBV01 (sample SAMN10402039, study PRJNA504765) | marine sediment metagenome | isolation source: marine sediment core GS10_PC15, 223 cmbsf | place: Arctic Ocean: Southern Knipovich Ridge | collected 2010
AAACGTGAAACGTAAAAAGCTCATATGCTATGCAACGATAGGCTTAAACATACCATACGTAGATAATTTGTTTTTCACTATTCAGGAATTTGTCATGATTGACAGTAAAGAAATTTATACTCGATTTGCGAAATATACAGTTGCTGAGATGAGCTGTCCCGTATGTGAATCGGATGCAAACAAAATTTGGGGTACATGCCTTAAACGAGAAACTGTATATCAGCCGGAGGTCCCTGAGCTGCTAACGCGATACGTTAAATGTAAAACATGTGGCGCCATATATGCGAAGAATGCGGTTATGGGATACAGCCTGTATGTAAAACCTCCTGAAGTTGACCGGCGAATCGAAGGGCTGGGTGGCCTTATGCCCGGAGATCCCGAAAGAATTTCATTCAATTTGGAAATGATACAGAAGGCTTACGGCAAGCGTGGTGGTTTCACTCTGCTTGACGTAGGATGCTCGGGTGGTGAATTTCTGGAGTTGGCCCTGCAATCGGATATCAAGGCAGAAGGGGTCGAAATTAACCCGATATTTGCAAAAGTGGCAAGAAAAAGAACAAATGCGAAAGTTTATGAAGGTGATATGTGCGAAATATCTATACCTCAAAAATATGACGTTGTGCATTTTACCGAGATAATCGAGCACATTATCGAGCCTGATAAGTTTATGAATGCGATACATAAGGTTTTAAATCCCGGCGGAATGATATACATCACCACTATGCCGAATACAGGTTCATTGAGGGTAAGATTGTCGAGGTGTGAAACTCCGATGATAAGAGACACCTTTTCACATCATGTACTCTACAATTCCCGATCAATGCGGTATTTACTTCAGAAACACGAATTTGCCGATATTCGGTTCCATCATTACAGGAGAGAGGGATGGTCGGTCAAAAATATATGTATGGGTTTCATTAACCAATTAGGCTATTTCGATAACCAGGTTATAGCAACGGCGTGGAAGTAGACTCAGGAGATTTAAACAGAGTGCAATTATTTTGGACACAGATGAACACGGATTTTGAGGATGTTAACCAAACAATCGCACAGGCTGCTTATACTATACACCTTAAACAATTCTGTTTTTTGTCTTGGTTATGGGGGGCATGGAAGTGAGTTCAGAGAATCGAGAAGACGATGCTAAAATGGACTATCAGCTGCAGCGTATTTCACACTGGGACACTGTGGCGCGCAAAATGAATACTTGGAGTGGATGGGGGGGCTATTACCACAAGTGCTTGAAACAAATCTATCGATCTTTGGTAAGTCCGGGTAAGAAAGTGATGGAAATTGGATGTGCTCACGGTGATTTGTTGGCAGAACTAGAACCTTCGGTTGGAGTCGGAGTAGATTTTTCGCCGGAAATGATAAAGCAGGCAAGAATCCGTCATCCAGAACTTAAATTTTATCAGAGTGATGCACATGACTTCAGCCTCGAAGAGAAGTTTGACGTCATTATACTTTCAGAGTTAGTCAATGATCTGTGGGATGTACAAACCGTCATACAGCAGGCGGCAGGTATGTCGTCCCCAAAAACTCGCCTAATTATTAATTTTTATAGCCACATATGGCAGGTACCGTTGACGATGGCCCAACGCCTGGGTTTAGCCAATCCGCTCTTGTCACAAAACTGGTTGACGATAGAAGATATTACCTGCTTCCTAACCTTGGCGGATTTCGAAATCATCCGGCGCTGGGAAGAAATACTCTTGCCTCTGCCGATACCCGGTTTGTCCACTTTTGTCAATCGTTTCCTGGTTAAGGTCTGGCCATTCAGCTTTGGGGCATTTACACACTTTGTGGTAGCTCGGCCCCTACCGACACAAGGCCTACTATCTGAAAAGCCAAAGGTATCCGTCATTATCCCGACGCGCAACGAGGCAGGAAATATCACTGACATATTTGCCCGCGTTCCGGAATTAGGGGGCGGGACAGAGCTAATTTTTGTTGAAGGGCATTCCTGTGACGATACATATAAGGCTATTGAGCAAACGATAGCTGATCATCCGAAACGCCAATGCAAGTTATTACGGCAATCCGGTGACGGGAAGGGTGATGCTGTCCGCCTGGGTTTTTCTCAAGCAAGCGGTGATATGTTGATGATCCTCGATGCAGATCTGGCAGTCTCGCCGCAGGATTTGCAGCGCTTTTATGAGATACTTCGTTCAGGTAAAGGCGAATTTGTTAATGGTGTACGTACGATTTATCCTATGGAAAACCAAGCCATGCGTTTCTTCAATCTGATAGGCAACAAATTCTTCAGTCTTGTGTTCGCATGGATATTAGGCCAACCAATTAAGGATACACTATGTGGTACTAAGGCATTGTGGAAGTCTGACTATGACTTGATTAAGACTGGACGTGCCTATTTCGGCGAGTTCGATCCATTCGGAGATTTTGACTTGCTCTTTGGTGCCGCCAGACTCAATCTGAAAATAGTTGATCTGGCTATCCGGTACAGAGAGCGCACTTATGGCAGTACCAATATCAAGCGTTGGAGGCATGGCTGGTTGTTATTAAGGATGACATTCTTTGCTGCCAGACGGATTAAGTTCATATGAGGTACTTTCACCCAGATGAAAAGAACTTGGCTATCCCACCCTTTGACACTCGGGCTGGATATTGACGATCCGCGGATTACCCACCTTCACTGGGAGATTATACGGAAAAAGGGTTTCCTACGGCGGATATATCAGGAATGGTATTTAGCAATTAGCGGAGCTTTGCCGCTAGGCGATGGCCCTGTCCTTGAAATTGGATCTGGGGCTGGTTTCCTCAGTGATTTCATTCCCGATCTAATCACGTCTGAGCTGTCCTTTTCACCCGGCATCAAGACAGTGATAGACGGGCGCGAGCTACCCTTCGGCGATAGAGTATTACGGGGTATCGTTATGACTAATGTGCTGCACCATATACCTAATCCGCGGCAATTCTTTGCAGAAGCAGTTCGTTGTGTTCGAGGGGGTGGTGTAGTTGTCATGATTGAGCCGTGGGTTTCTCCGTGGTCCCGTGTTGTATACACCAGGCTGCATCACGAGCCCTTTCTAACTGAGGCGGCGCAATGGGACTTTCCTCAATGTGGCCCGCTTTCTGGAGCAAATGGCGCACTACCGTGGATTATTTTTGAAAGAGATCGAAAACAATTCGAGCGGGAGTTCCCTATGTTGCTAATACGCGTAATCAAGCCAATGATGCCTTTCAGGTATATTGTTTCAGGAGGAATTTCCTCCAGAGGCCTGATGCCGGAGTGTACTTACAGTTTATGGTCCGGTTTGGAAAAAGCCTTGAACCCTTTGATATGTTATCTATCAATGTTTGCTCAAATCGAACTGCAGCGGACAAACGAGAGGCAGTAACCCGGTATTGGTTCCGTGTGAGTTAATGAAAAGGAAACGATCTGCGAGAAATGGGTTCAGATTTTTTATTAGGGTTTTTAATACCCCATCCGCTTGCGGCGGGGTTTCCGCTAGTTCCCTCTCCCTGGGGAGAGGGGTAGGGTGAGGGGGTAAAGATAGTATTATTCCTTTACATACCCCGTCCGCTTGCGGCGGGGTAATTGATTGCGGAAAGGGTGGCAGCTAATGTATCGCCAAACAAAAACAACCTTGAAGTGCATGATTGCCCCTCGCTTATCCTAAAAGAGCTGTCATGAGATTTCTTGTTACTGGTGCAAGCGGTTTTATTGGATGCCCAATTGTTTTCCGCCTCGCTGAGTGCTACGGGCATGAGAACGTTCAGCTCATTGTTCCTGGAGTGGATAGACATCCCAATGAGAAACTCCGTCGCAAGGATCTCGTTGATGCTGGTTTTGATATACTCGTGCACGACATTATTGAGGATGACCTTGACATTGAGTCAGTCAAACCGTTCAACGTGCTTTTCCACCTCGCGGCTTTCGTTGAGACAGAAACTAAAAGCACACGTGTTAGAGTCAACGACAGAGGCACTGAACGGTTACTGCGCGCCCTTGCCCCGCTATTACATGGTACCCGAGTAGTTTATTCGGGGACCTTAGGGAGTGTAGATCGCATTAGGGCTGATGATACGCCCCTAAGCGAGGACTGTCTTTGTAAGCCGCGTACCATATACGGCCTTACCAAACTTAATGCTGAGTCGATTCTACTAAGGTATGCAAAAAGGTTTGGTTTTGAATGGACAATCCTACGATTGTGTACCGTGTATGGACCCGGCTACCGACCAGGCGGTATGTTTGATAAGCTGGCGGAAAGTCTTTATCGAGGGACACTGCCTTCTCGCCTGGCGTGGCCAGGCCGTATCAGTTTGCTCTACGTGTCCGATGCTGTTGATGCTCTTATAGCATTGGGCACAACTGATGCTGGGCGGAATACCCTTTATCATATCAGCTCGGGTGAGGCTCCCACACTCGACGAACTTATTACTAAAATCGCCAGGGTCATTGGGATCAAACGTCGAAGGATTTCGCCACTTTTTCTGTTTTGGTCTCTGGTGCGTGCTACTGTGTGGCTACCCGGACTGATGAGGTTACTCCCGTTCAGATTAAGAAATGTAATTTGGCGGATGTCGCTTGTTGTCTGTGATGGGTTGGTCGCTGAGAGTACAAAATTTCACAATGCTTTACCTCTTCAATACACCTGTCTTGACGAGGGGCTCACCGCTACCTATCTTGAGGCGATCGAAAGCAGGAATAACAAGGAGCAAAGGACTGGTAAGAACCCAACAAAGTGCAAGGTTGAGGAAGAGATAAATAGAAAACAGGATCATTCAAGTTAACTGGTTTTTTATTGAGGTATAATCCATTGGTGTTGAGTAGAATACGTCGCTATAGGAAGTTTGATCTTGGATTCTTTCTAAATTTGTTAAGTTTAGTATTTTTGCTTACCTATTTCGCTTTCTTCGTGTATCGTTCGGTTGTTGGCGTGCTGTACCCGTTTGAACTTGGAGATTATCACGAGCCGTATTTGTTCCAACTGTCGAAATTGGTGAGCCAAGGGGATGGGCTTTACCGCGATGCCGCCTCCGAACCATATATTCGTTGCTTCCATGGACCGCTTTATGTGTGGTTGGTTGGAAAGATGTTCTCTGTATTCGGTGCTTCATTTTTAATTGGTCGGTTGCTGGCTTTTATTTCCGCATTAACTATAGGGTTCGTGATTTTTCTTATCCTCAAGCGGGAGACAAACAGCTCGTTGATTTCCGGGATTGCGAGCCTTTTCTTCTTTTCTAGTTTTACCGTATACATGTGGACACCTTTATTCAGAGCGGATTTCTTTGCAACGGCCCTTAGTATCATAGCAATATATGTTGCTTATAGATGGTGGAATAGCAGAGCTGTTTATGTATCTGCATTGCTGATGGTTTTGGCCGTGTTCGCCAGACAAACCGAGATAGCCGCAGCTGTGGCTCTTGTATTGTATCTATATGGCAGGGATAGAACCCTCTCGATCAAAATTGGCGGTCTAATTCTCCTACTGTTACTCGGCATCTCGCTAGTACTAAATTACTTTACTGATGGCGTTTTTCTGCTTGATACGGTTACTATTCCTTTGATTCATCACAGAGACTACCTAAATGTTGCCAAAAATGGCTATAAATTTTTGATATCGCATCCTATCCTCCTGGTTTTCGTGATGCTTTACCCAGTGTTTCGGCCCTCGCAGAGGGAGTGGTTACTATTTGGAATATGGGCTGTACCGGTTGTCCTGATATCCTTCAGTGGTCTCAGTTTGGTTGAAACTGGGCCAAACCATTTTATCGAGATGGTAGCAGTTTTCTGCATTCTATTTGGTCTTTCGTTGAATATGACCAAAAGATCCTTTTCCAAAATTAATAGGAATGCCGTATCCATTTTGTTATCCTCTGCTGTTTTAATTCAGACATTGCTGTTTTTTCATGCGCCCCGGCTACCAAATGCAATTCAACAGAAGTATTTCTTTTCGCTATATCCCAATCTGCACTCCTCATTAGATGTGGCTGAAAGGGCGAGTATAGTGGATCTCATAAGCAAGACAGAGGGTAAAGTTCTTTCACTCGACGGAAGGTTTACCGTAGATGCGAAGAAGAAGATAGATATTGGCCCGGACGGGACTTATAAATATCTCCGTGCTGCAGGCTTATGGGATCCCACACCCTTTTGGCAGCGTATTCGCAACAAGGAATATGCTTTGATTGTTTCGGATTTTGCCGTTTTTAATGATACGTTAATGTATGATGATGTGATTCGTGAGAATTATGAATTGGTCTATAGTACACCAGTTCACAGCTACTGGGTATTCAAACCGAAGCCATAGATGGAAGGGTTTTTTTCTTATTTTGTGAACTAGTGATATGTCCCCAAATGTCATGACCAAAAAGCCTTTTGATATTGTCATGTATACCAATGCTGATGGGCTCGGGACAGACTGCGTGAATCATGCTCACCGATTGCCTTTTATTAAAGGAATCGCAAATGCTATGGAGGGCATAGGAAAAGTATTGGTAGTCTTGCGCTATCGTTGCATTCCTCAATGCTGGTTTGATAACAATGAGAAATCACGAGAAACATCATTAGTAATAAGTGGCCTGAATCAATTGGGGAAAAATCTCTGGACCATAAGGCAAACTATTATAGGTAATTTGGATCTTGCTTCTCATTTGCCAGCTTTAAAATGGCAATTGCGGAGGGAGATTAGGAAACAGATACATCGTGCAGCTTTATCAACTAAGAATGAGTAATCAAAAGGTGTCCTGGATGACACTGCAGCGGGGTTGAGGAGTAGGACGATCAAAATGGCAGGGAGAGCAACATGCTAGACCACCGGCCCATTCGATCACCACGTGTCTTGTTGATCCAGCCCCCTTATCGGCGATCATACTTTGCAGCCGAACGGTATCTTCCACTGGGGTTGGGGTATTTGGCCGAGACGCTGGAGCAACATGACGTAGAATACGATGTTTTGGATATGGCCCTTGGCTACGGAACCGATGATCTTCTGAGCAAGATAAGACAGTTCGAGCCCGATTTGCTGGGGTGCTCGATGATAAGTTACGACTACAAGGCCGCATATGCACTTTTCGAGCGGGTCAAGAGGGATTTCCCTTCGATGACAATCATGGTGGGCGGACCGCATGTGTCTACTTTTAGAAACGAAGTATTGGAAGATTGCCCCAGCATTGATTATGGTGTAGTTCTCGAGGGTGAAAGAACACTCATAGAGGTCCTGCAGGGCCAACCATTACGGGACATCAAAGGCCTGCTTTATCGACAAGACGATGGTCAGATTGTCTTCAACGGTGAAAGAGAGTTCATCAGGAACCTTGATAAGATACCCTTCCCTCGGTTCAGGAAATTCGAGTTTGGCAAATACAAGGCGCGATTTGGCGATGAGCCAGGTACTATTAATATTTGCATCATTACATCTCGCGGTTGTCCTTCCAAATGCATTTACTGTCCTACTAAAGCAGCGATTGGCCGGAGGTTTCGCGCTAGGAGTGCCAAAAACGTCGCCGATGAGCTAGAATATTGGTACAGCCGTGGTTACGAAAGGTTTACATTTCAAGATGACAACTTCACTCTCATTGCAGATAGGGTCTATGATATATGTGATGAGATCGAAAAGCGTAAACTTAAGATCAAGTTTAGTCTGGGCTCTGGCATCCGAGCCGACCGGGTTGACTTTGCCCTGTTGAAGAGGATGAAAGAAGTAGGCTGTGACCGGATATCATTCGGTGTTGAGGCTGGCAACGATAAGATTCTAAAAGTGCTGAAGAAAGGCGAGAAGTTAGAAGTGATCGAAAGGGCCTTGAAGGATTCTTGTGATCTAGGTTATGAGGTACGTGCGACGTTTCTCGTTGGCTCTCCGACCGAAACGTGGGAAGACATCGAGGATAGCGCGAAATTGGCACTTAAGTACCCCTTAACAAGCGTTGGGTTTTTTAACCTAGTGCCATTTCCGGCAACAGAACTCTTTCGGTATATTGAAGAAACACCCGGCTGCTATTTCACAAAGGAGTCCAAAGACTACCTGGACAAATATGGGAACCTGGACCGAGTGCCTCTGTTCGTCACGCCGGAGCTGTCCTATGAAGATAGAGTGAAGGCGTTGCGGTATACCCGCACCGTTAGCAAAAAAGTGCTAAGTAGAGCTCTTTATAGGAGATATCCCAGGTATGCATGGTTCTTAAAGTTGGGAGAACCAATTATTTACAGTGATTGGGTTCGTCTTACACTGGCTCGTACCTGGCCATACCAGAAAACTTCTGCTTATGTAAAACGGATTCTGCGAGACTGCAGAAATGACGTTGTACATAATGACAGGTGAACTTATTTAATGAATAGATTATTCTATCCATCATCTCACACCCTGCATTAGCCATCACTAAGGTAAGATGCATATCAGAGCAGTGCATAGATGCAAGTGCCACGAAGCTTTTATCTTTATAAAGAATTATAAATCCTCTTTTGGTCTTTTTATCTCAAGAAATATAAAAGTATTTTCTATTAGTTAGATCTGCCAGTAGTTTACCCTTTCACTAGAAGATTCTTAATATAGTGATTCTTATGAATAAAAAGTATTTTGACATAATTATGTATACCAATGCTAAGAAACTTGGAACTGAGTGTGGAAATTATGTGCACAGATTACCATTTATCGAAGGAATTTCTAAGGCTATGAAAGGAATAGGAAAGGTGTTGGTAGTTTTCCAGCCTCGATCCATTCCTCAATGCTGGTTTGATGGGGATGAAAAAATAAGGGAAGCAACAGCAGAAACGGCTATCCTTAAACAACTATCTGAGAATTTGTGGGCTACAAGGCCGATTGTTACAGGTAATTTAGTGCTTGCCTCGTATTTTCCATTCTTTAGATGGATTATCCGCAGGCAAGTAGCTAATCATATTAAGCAGATATTTTCATCATTAAATATGACCAATCAAAGGGTAGCTTGGATGACACATCCTTATCACTATTTATATAGAGGATGTATAAGAGAAAGCGTTTTGCTATATGAATGTTACGACGAGCATACATTTACTAGTTCAGGAAATGGAAATAAAAAAACAGGATTACTTGAGTTAGAACTTGCTCGAAATGCCGAATTGAACATTACTACAGCAAAACCGCTTTATGATAAACTGTCTGCCGTTAATAGCAAAACAATGCTGGTTTCAAACGGGGTTATGTATGATATGTTCAGTCAATGCCGAGATTCTCAGATGCCTGTTGCGCCTGAGTTAAGGAGACTACCATCACCTGTTATCGGTATGATTGGAAACCTATATCGTGGGTATGATTTTAGGCTATTAGACGATATAATCAGACGAAAAACTGGATGGTCTTTCGTGTTTGTGGGGGAGGTTTCTGAAAACGCGAGGAAAGACGTTGATAATCTTTCCAAACATTCTAACTTTCATGTGTTTAGTTGGCGACCATATTATGAAGTTCTTCCATTTATTAAAGGTTTTGATGTGGCTATAATACCATATAAGGTTAATGATTGGACAAATACTATAAACCCTAACAAGGTCTATGAGTATTTTGCGGCCGGCATTCCTGTTGTTGCAACTCCTATCGTTGAATTGCAGCGTCATAATAAATGTATCGCTTTATGTCAAAGGAGTGGTGATTTTATCATAGCAATTGAGAAAGCAGTAAGGGGGGAATTAGAAGATAAAGTCCAAATAGGGATCCATCTTGCAAAGAATATGTCATGGGACTCAATTACTAAGGAAATAGTCCGGGAATTGGCCGAATCGATTTGAATATATTCTGAATGGAAATGTTTTATAAGGGTGGAGAATATGAGAGCCCTAATGAAAAATATGTTGGGATTTAACAATGATGCGCCCAATAGTTACCAAAGGGCAGCGCTCAGGTTTTTGGTCAATTTAGATGTCGGCGTATATCTTAGATATAAAGAAATAGTAAGAATTATTAAAAAAGAAAAAGAGAAAGATCCTTCTATCCTTGAAATCGGGTCGGGTGCAGCTGGCATAACATCATTTTTAAAACGTAAAGTAATCGGTGTAGATGTTACTTTTGATGATACAGTATCATTAGGTTATTTAGTACAAAACAAATATAACGGGCATACTTTAGAGTACAATGATAAAAGTTTTGATTATGTAATTTCAGTGGACATGATCGAGCATGTTTCAAAAGATAAAAGGGAAGCTATAATATCAGAAATGCTAAGAGTGACAAGGAAATGTATGATGATAGCTTTTCCATGTTCAAGCAGAAGTCAACTTTATGAAAAAAAACTTGAACGACGGTACTTACACTCCGGTCTACCTCTTCCAAAGTATTTAAGAGAACATTTGCAATATGGTTTGCCTTATGAACTGGAAATTGTACATATACTAGATAAAGTCATGATTTCGACAAATCAATTAAATTATAAAATCAAAGTGATACCGAATGAGAGTGTAAGGATATGGTATATTCACGAATCGATGAAATCTAAAGGTGCTTTTTTCTATTATGCAGCGATGGTTGTAATGAAGATGGTATTGTTTCTGCTGCCTTTTATTTCTTCAGTTGG
>SDBV01013265.1_pt1 | contig 10503 bp, 12 predicted proteins | sample 2277081 | NCBI WGS metagenome assembly SDBV01 (sample SAMN10402039, study PRJNA504765) | marine sediment metagenome | isolation source: marine sediment core GS10_PC15, 223 cmbsf | place: Arctic Ocean: Southern Knipovich Ridge | collected 2010
CCGCCAGCGGCGGGAAGTCCTGCAGCGTCCACAAGGCTCCACAGGCAAGGCGGAGGTCACAGGTTCGCCCCGCTTCTAGCGGGATTCAGTCCCGCCAGCGGCGGGAAGTCCTGCAGCGTCCACCAGGAATAACAAGGGCTTAGAAACAATACTAAGCCCTTCTTTATTACTACTGCGACACCTTTGGGACACATCGCCACGAATAAACCCCACCTTGCGGGCGGGGCTTATGGCATAATGTATCCGGCTCGGTTTAAGGCAATCAGACCACGCTCATCACCAGCAGGCCGATCATGACGATCAGGGCTATGAAGATAGCCGCAACACCGTAGTTCTTGTTCTTGATTTCAGCCCACTCATCAATGTCCCTTGAGATGAGGGAGAAGATCCAGATGGCGATGGCCGTACCCATCGAGAAGCCGATGGAAACCGCCAGCGCCCAGCCGATAGTCCGTAAGTAAAGTATGAGAGTGTCACCAATGGATAGCACGTTAATCCTCCTCGTTTAATTCCATTGTAATTGCCGCATGAAATCGGAAGACTTGATTTTACCAAGTCGTAGTTGATCTACCAACGCCACATCAGCGGTGGTCATGAGCAGCATGTTGTCCGCCTTAGGAATAGTCACGGTGATGTTGATGGTTTTTACTTCCGTGCCCGTGCGCGCGATGGCCTGCCCGGAGGCGATATATCCCACCAGTATCACTTCCTCGAAATTGTTACGCCGACTCTGAAGCGCGAGCGTAAAAGTGGGACCACCGTCTCCCGGTTCCTCCAGTTCCATCTGCTTCATGGTAACAGGCACCCGGTAGGACTTGCAGACCTGTTGCACGATGCTGTAAAAACGCAAATTAGCCCGGGCCGGTGTAGCCAACCCCAAACACCACCCCAGTACTAACAAGGTCGATAGTAATCTTAGGTGTTTGCCTGAATGAAACACGTGTCTTTTCTCCTGCTTAGACCATTTTGGGTGAATGCTTTATGGTACATATTATGAAGTGATATATTAAAGAATCAAACCCCCTTATAGCAAGAGATACCATGGAGCCGTTTTTCTTCTGTCGGCAGCTGACAGGAACGGAAAAACGCTGCCGGCAAGCTAGGTGGCCTGCCGGTTCGTGCGGGTATCCTGCTGCAGGATTGGTTAACTTTAGCGAGTTACCGTGTGAATTAACGACCTGTTCAACCCGATCTACAAGGAGGAAGAGAATGTCGACGAAGCGCGCCTTGTTTCTGCTGCTTTTCCTCAGACTAACTCTAGGGTTATTCTGGATTGACCACGGTCTGGACAAAACAACCGGTGGCTGGCTGACAGAGAACCATTTGAAAATCCACCTGACGAAGACCAGACTTACCGCCACAGGAGCCCCCAAGACCTATCTGAAGCAGTTTGCCATCCCGGGCAGCAGTGTCCTGCGGTATCTGGTGACCTTGGGAGAGCTGGCGGTCGGCCTGGCCTTGCTGGCTGGCTTCTGGATGAAACCGGCCAGCTGGGGTGCCGCGTTTATGGTGCTCAATTTCAAGTTCGCGGACGGCAGTTTTCAAAATCTGCACTTCTTGGGCGATGCTTATCTCTTTCCACTGCTATTGGCTACCCTTGCGGCGGCTTATATCGAAGTCCATAAGGAATGGACCGTTCGCCGATTTATCCCCGCCCTTGACCGCTACGAAGTATAGTCCCTATGCAATTACCGATCTACCATCGCCCTTTCCACCAACCCTACCGGAGGACACATGCGTGATCCAAGGCCGATATTACGCCTGACTGTCCGCATCTGGCTGGGGCTTATGCTCTGGCTGGTTATCGGCTGCGGCGGCCAACGCCTCAAGCCTACCGTCCTGCTCATCTCCCTGGATGGCTTCCGGTGGGACTACCTGGAAAAAGCCGATACGCCGAACCTGGACCGCCTCGTAAGCACGGGCACGAAAGCCCGGGCACTCATTCCGGCGTTCCCCACCAAAACGTTCCCCAACCATTACACCATTATCACCGGACTTTACCCGGAAAACCACGGCATCATCGCCAATACCATGTTCGATCCGGCTTACGTTGACACTTTCATGCTGAGCAAGCGGGAAACGGTAAGTGACGGTCGCTGGTATGGCGGGGAGCCCCTGTGGGTGACGGCGGAAAAACAGGGCCGTATCAGCGCCACCCTGTTCTGGCCGGGTTCAGAAGCCGAAATCGGGGGTGTCCGGCCAACCTACTGGTACCAATACGATCATGACCTGCCCCACGCCGACCGAATCAACCAGGTACTGGCCTGGCTCGACCTGCCGCCCGACCGCCGACCCACTTTCATCACCCTGTACTTCCCGGACACGGACGACCAGGGACACCGGTTCGGGCCCGACTCTCAGGAACTGGCGACGGCCATTGCAAGGATAGACAGCACCCTGGGCATCCTCTTCGAGGGGTTGATGGAACGGGGATTTATGGAGGAGATCAATATCGTCGTGGCATCCGACCACGGTATGGCGGCCACCGACTCAACCAGGGTGATATTCATCGATGATTATATCGACCTGAACCAGGCTGGCGTCATTGACTGGTCACCCATACTGGGTCTGCGCCCCCCGGAAGAGCTGCGGGAGGATATCTACGAAGCGCTGAAAAACGCCCACCCCCATCTACAGGCATACCGGCGTGAAGAGATGCCCGGCCGGCTGCACTATTCCAACCACCACCGGATTCCCTATATCATCGGTATCGCCGACGAAGGCTGGAGCATTACTTCACACACTTTCTATGACAGCGACCCCTCTCACTTCAGCGGCGGTGACCACGGCTATGACAACCGCTACCCCTCCATGCACGGTATCTTTATCGCCCGTGGTCCGGCCTTTGAAAACGGTCTGAAGGTGCCGCCTTTCCAGAATATCCACATCTATAACCTCATAGCTAATGTCCTGGGACTTGAGCCGGCCCCCAACGATGGCTGCCTCGATTCGGTGAAGGTGATGCTGGACTGAAAAGGGGTAAGCAGTAAAGAATCTACCGCAGAGACTTGTCCTGAGTCCGCCGGCTGGCGGGTCGAAGGAGCGCAGAGGGCGCTGAGTTCGTTAATCATAGAAACCATAGATCAGACTCACGGTGCCAGCTGAAATATCTTGATAATTCTTCTTGTCTATGCGATCCTTCGGCTTAGCTCAGGACAGGTCTCCGCGTGCTCGGCGGTGATTCTTCTAACTTACCCGGTTCCAGCGCCAGTAGCAATCCTCGCCACCTGCTCCTGCACCGCCCGATTAACGACCAGCCCCGCCGCCGTCTCTTCCAGGTACTCCCACACCTGATCAGCTTCCCGCGCTGTCAGACTTTTACTAAGGTCCCGAACCGGCGAACGGCGAGGCACTACCCCTAACCGGTATGCAAGCAGCTTCTGGGTGGCCACCATTTTACCGGGAACCAGCTCCAGCACATTGCGTAAACGGCTGAGTTCGGCCTGGGCAGCTTCACGGTCCGGCCCCGGGTCGGATCGGTATACAGTCAGCACAGCCGAGGGGAAGATATTACCACCAGCCGTAATGGAGCCAACAGCGCCCCGCGCCAGCCCCCCGGCAACTACGTGGTCACTGCCTACCAGCACCTGGAGACCCGGTTTTGCCGCCAGGTAGGCCGGTATGTTCTCCAGCCGGGCCGTGGAGTCCTTGACTCCCACAATAGTTCCTTCATCACTAAGGGCTGCCACTACACCGGGGGTAATTGCTGCGGTTAGCGGCCCACTCGGCGGCACCGGGACATTGTAGAGCATCAGGGGCAGGCGATCCTGCACCTGGGCCAGTTGCCGGCAGAAATCCACGAGGTGCTCATCAGAAACAGTGCCGCCTGCGGCAACTACGTCATAGAAGGGCGGGGACACCAGGACCGCCGTCACCTGATCGGCATATTCGGCCAGCCGCGCTGCAAAAGTCAGGGTTTCGTCCGGCGAGTCCGGCACCACTCCACCGACCAACACCTTAAGGGATGTACCTGCCGCTAAAGTAGTCTCAATCAGCCTGATCTTATCATCGTAGGCGAGGTAACCGAACTCACCGTTTGTGCCCAGCACCAGGACACCGGTAAGACCGGCCTCTTCCAGGAACGCAAGCTGGCGCCCGTAGGACTCCAGGTCCAGGGAACCACCATCGGAAGTGAAAGGAGTAAGAATGGGCGCGAAAGCCCCGGCAAGTTCGGGAACAGCAGGTGCCGGACTACAACTGGAGCTAGACGGCATGATTCAACCTCAGGTTTTTAAGACAAGTGGACGTACACTAGCGGAAATTTACATCCGTCTCGCCCGGAGCGGGAACTATTCTGCCGGAAAAAGGAGACGGTCTCACCCGCCGCACACTATAAGACTATCCCTTTCAAGCGCGGTTGACCCTGACGTAACTTTTTATCGTATGTTGTCCCTTTCCAATGCCGGCTCGCTGGCGGGCATATTATTGGCCGCCGTCCTGGGAGCCTTGCCGCCCCTCCTGGGCCGTTGGAGCGACCGCCAGCTGCACCTGTTTATAGCCTTCGGGGCGGGCGTATTCCTCGGGGCCGTCTTCTTCCACCTCATCCCGGAAACCATCGCCAGCCAACCCGACCTGTCCGGCCCTGGTCGTCCCGGCAACGGGGAGACCGGCCTGACGGACGTCCTGACCAACCTCATGATCCTGAACGGCTTCATGGTGATCCTTTTCGTCGAACGGGTGCTGGTGCGCCACCGCCACCACGACTGCGATGACGTGGCCGAGCACCGCCACCAGGTAATCGGGATCAGCGCCTTCATCGGGCTGAGCATTCACAGCCTTCTGGCCGGCTTTGCCCTCGGCGCCAGCTTTTCAGCCCCCCGGATGGCCCTGGTGATCTTCCTGGCCATCGTCAGCCACAAGTCCGTGGCGGCCTTCTCCCTCGCTACCGTGTTCCGGCTCTCGAACATCCCCTTGAAGCGGGCCCTGTTGATGCTGGCCGTTTTCGCGCTCTGCACCCCCGCCGGCGCCCTGCTGTCCCTGCCGCTGATCAACACCCTCAGCGAGATCCACGTCACCATCCCCACCGCCCTGGCCGCCGGCACCTTCATCTACGTGGCCACCATGGACCTGCTGCCCGAGGCCTTTCACGACACCCGCAAAAGGCTGGGGCCGTTCGTCGCCCTCAGCATCGGCATCCTCGTCATGCTGCTGGTCACGCGGCTGGGGGGGTGATTGGTGATTTGTAGCTGAAAAGCGATGCCCGGGGCCAGCCACGACCCCGCCAACGCCCCGGAGGACCCCCACCAATACCCACCGGCGACCCCGGCAAGACCCACCAAATACCCACGCAATGGCCAGCAAATGGTCAGCTCCTACCAAGGGGAGTGATGAGCCAATACCGCGGGCGCGAAAAAAAAGTGCGTTGCGGTCAGAAATCATTTCGCTGCCTCCTGATACGCTTCCTGTTCCGCCTCCTCTACAGCCTGCCTACTGGCGCTGGTGATCCGGCCGCCCTTGCGGAAAGCATGTATCATGATACCCGCCAGCTGCTCCTTGTCTGACAGGGAGCTGCGAGCCGATTTGATGGCGCTTTCCACGATCTGATTGCTGGAGACGGTCTCGGCAATCTGTTTGCCGCGCAGCTCATCGGACCGGTGGGCCACCAGCTCCTCGATACGACGGCGGCGGGCCGTCCAGCGGCCCCGTTCCATACAGCGCTTGACGGTGGCCGGGGAGGGCGCCCGGTCGCCATACTGCAGGCGCAGACGATAGACCACCTCCGCCCTGGTAAACCCGGCGTAGTAGTAGGCGAAGGCATCCTCCTGGATGTGCTGGGGGAAGCGAGATGTTCTGGTCCGTGCTTTCGTCATGCCGGGAAGCTAAGCAAAAGGGAAGGCCGGCGCTTTCGCCTGGTGCGCGGGGTGCGCTAGGGGCAGTAGCAGTGGCAGTGGCAGTGGCAGTGGCAGGAAAAAAGAGAAGAGAATTGAACCGCCAAGGACGCCAAGAGCGCCAAGAAATCTTAGCCACGAATTAACACGAATATTCACGAATAAAAAGGAACTGAACCGCGAAGCCCGCCTTCGGACGGGCCTACGGGACGCAAAGGGCGCAAAGACAAAAAGAGAATAACCACAGAGCACGCTGAGAACGAGGAGAAGAGCGAAGAACTAACCGCAAAGACGCCAAGGACGCCAAGGGCGAAAAGACAAAGAGAGAATAACCACAGAGCACGCTGAGAACGAGGAGAAGAGCGAAGAACTAACCGCAAAGACGCCAAGGACGCCAAGGGCGAAAAGACAAAGAGGGAAAAACCACAGAGGTCGCAGAGAGCACGGAGAGAAGAGCGAAGTGGTAAACCACCTCGCTTAATCAAAGAAACCACCCTAAAGGGTGCTATCAATTAATGACAGGCGGCTTTAGCCCCGCCGTTGGCCCCGCCGTTGGCCCCGCCGTTGGCCCCGCCGTTGGCGGGATTTATGACGGGATTTATGACGGGATTTATGACGGGATTTACGACGGGACTACTCTGACGCTTACTTTAATAGCAGCATCCTTCGCCGAACTCAGGACAAGCCTTGATTGACTTGGTATACTTAGTATCATTAAGATAGGTGAAGATCACGCGCAGGATACAGTGGATAAGTAGATAAGGCCTTGGTAATACCCTGGAACGGTAACATATCTCTTTTTGTTCTTAGCCCGCAGTGTCCAAAATGCTTTGAAGAATTACATTAGATACAAGTAAATAGAGGATACAAACATGAAACGAACAATCTGGTCCATAATAGCTGTGTCTATCCTGCTTTCAGCCTTCACGGCTCAGCCCGTGTCTGCTCAAGTCCAGGGCGGCGATTTACTGAATGAGGCGCCACTCACCAAAATCCCTGCTGAGATGACATTCGAGGAATATCGGGATATGAATCGGCGTCTCACCATCGGATTAGGGCTGGCTGCTATTCCCATTCCTGGAATGATCCATTTCTACGCCGATGAGAAGAAGACCGGCTGGCTAGTCCTCGGTACGGCCGCCGTTGGTCTTGGAAGCATATTGGTGGGTGCAGCCATTGCTGTCGAGGGCGATTTCCCTGTTTCCGACTTCGACGTACTGATAGACAAAGAGCGGCGGTATGAAAAAATCCCCATTCAAATCACAGGTACTGAGACGACCTACCGGCTCCAAGAAATCTTTAGAGAACGGAGTGGTGCGGGTATTGCGCTGGCCGCTCTTGGCGCCGCAGTATTAATAGGAGACATTGCATACGATCTCCTTCACGGCATCAAGATTATCGAAGAAAAACGGGATAGGGCCCGCTTCAAATATGGTAAGCTGCTGAGTATCAGCATCGAACCTGATATCGATTTGGGAATGAATTCAGCCGGTTTTAAGCTGTCTTTTAATCTTTAAGCGCCGGCACTGTTGCAGGCATATTAGGTCCTGTTCGCCTCGGAGCTCTCGGTGGGGCGGCGGGCAGTGAGGCTAAAGACGCGGGCGATACGCCCCACATCGGCCTGCTCGAAACGGTCGGTGTAGGCCACGAATATGGGAGTCCCTCCGATGGGATCGATGAGGGCGAAGAGGGAGGAAAGGTAAAAAAGGAAGAACGAGGGGTCCATATAGGCGATTAAAGGATTTTTACGGCCAGCAAATCAAATAATCAATGCTAACAATCTGGCATTTGCAGAACATCCAAGAATTAAGATGGAGATTCTTTGAACTTAATTACCCAATCAGAAATCTCTTTCAGTTTTAGTCGGGCTTCCTCATTCTTCTCACCTATAACATTAGTATGCGCTTGGTTTTCGGGAAGTGGATCGTGTTCGACTTCTTGATTAGGGATCTCTCTTACGGCAGCAACACTTAGATCAACAATACCATAGTTGTTGGGATCTTTTCCATACAAAGTTGCCTGCTCTCTGGTCAGAACGGCATCAGCATACTTAGACCAATTTGTACTCATACCATCATTTCTATTTGTAAATGCATGCGGAATAATCTCTCCTTCGTTGATCCACGTTTTGTGAATCCGCATGAAAGGGTCATGCTCGTCAGGGATTTGTTCTTTCAGGAATTCTCCCAACGATTATCTCGCGGCTTTCAATAGGAGAAGCATAATAGCCCGATCAGGTTCATCTGAGAGATAAAAATCGCCTTTAATGTGAGGAACCGGTGTCCTATTATCACCGTAAAATGAGGCTGTTTGTTTTGGGTATGGATGTATGTTTAATAGCAATCGATAAGTTTGTTTATCCCATAACAAATCAATGCTTCCCTCCGGCCCGGGTAAAATTCTTGGCGCATCAATTAAAACAAACTCCTCTTCCCATATCGCCCTACTATACTCGATCGCGTAATTGATTGCTGCGCTAAACGTTTTCTTAGAGTAAGCTATACTGCCCTCATCGTCCCAATTGTCTTCATATTCCAAAATGTAAGCAGATTTTCTTATCTGTTCTGCGAGCTCACTGAAACGAGAGAGTACCACAAAATCAAGACCCTCGATTACTGAAACACTTATTGTTGCCTCCTCGTGAATTCTTATAAATTTATCACAAACATCCTTAGTATGGTCTGCTCTCTTTAATTTTAAGGTGCCAAGCGGTCCAAGCCAGTCATCGTTTCGATTAAATGCGAGTTCTTTCGGCGATTGGAGAAATCTCGCATCTATTAAGTCGGTCATTAACTATCCTCTCTTAGTTTTTTTGGAATAGCTAAAAATACAATTTTATTTTTGAACTGACGCATTATTGCCTTTTCCTTCTTCTCGGCTCGATCTAACTGTTCTTTTAGCTTACCGACATCAACGCCATCGAGCACAATTTGAATTACTTCATGCGTCTGATCTTTGTGATATTCAATTTGCAGGTTATGGATTATCGCGGCAGCATCAAAACCCTCATCAACTTGCGAGTAGAAAGCTGGTCTGATATCAGAAAATATATTCGACTCGATATAGGTTTTTTCATTCTGAAATGAAAGATGGAAGGTTTTAAATGACATCCCTATTGTGGAGTCCATGGAAAGTAGTTTTTTAAAGTGCGTCTTGAATTTATCCCAGTCTCCGTCAGGAGGCTCTGTTGAGTCTTCATCAAGTTCTTTCAACGCATCGCAAATCCCTTCAACGATCTCGTCTACATCTGCGCTACCCTCTTCTTTGAGTCGGTATATTTCTGATAAGACCCGTACAACCTCGCCAGCAGCTGTTTTTGGAAGAATATCTTCCAGAGCTATATGATCTGTAATATCAGAAGGTCTTAATCCTCGCGGAAGATCCCTGATCGCCTCCTCGAATCTGGTAATTGTTTCATCGGACATTTCGAGCAGGATTCTCAATCCAGGAAGGCCTCGCTCTGGTATCCTATAATTAGCCATTATTGGTAATCTCCGCTTAAGTGCTTTAGATATTACATTTAGAGTAAATAACGATGTATCTCACACTTGAGATCAAACCAGAATAAATTTCTTGCTGCACAGACTCTTAAGATATGTTGAATGCGTGAATTTATGAACAATAATCCAAACTTAAATATAGGAACAAAATTTCACTTTCACCAATGATAAGTGCGTGCACCAATTATGAGTAAGGAAGGATAGGTCAGTTCGTAAGTCACAGTTGTAAGCTTCAACTCCTCACACATCAAATTGTTTCGAAAGAGCCCCCCTACATCCTCTCCGGCGCGGTTATCCCCAGGATCGCTAGCCCATTAGCCAGGGTCTGGCGGCAGGCGGCCGTCAGCACCAACCGGGCCTGGGACAACGGCTCGTCGTCGGTCAGCACCCGCACGTGGGCGTAGTAGTGGTGAAAGGCAGTGGCGGGGGTGGGTTATTCCTAGCCACCATGGCGGGTCTACTGCGGCGTTACCCCCGCCTTTGGCGGGGTCAGCTGACGGATCAACATCGCTATCGTCGAATATTGCGTCGATATGCTGCATGCTTTTACTACTACCCTACATCTTTTCTTTGGCCAGCCTCTACTGAGCTTCTTAGCTTCTCCCCCGCTCCCCTCATCCCCTCACTCCCCGGGCCTCTCCCGACCAGCCCATCTTGGTGCGCAGGACCTGGAAGTAGTCGCTGTCGAGCAGGCGGACCATGTTGATGTTCCAGTTGGCCCGCCGGGTGGTGACCACTGCGCCGCTGTCAATCTCCAGCCTCACCTGGCCGTCCAGGGTCAGGGCGATGCCCTCCTTGGACTCCTCGAAGCGGATGACGATCTTGTCGGTGCTGGGCACGACGATGGAGCGGGCCGAGAGCGAGTGCGGGCAGATGGGTGTGATGGTAAGGACCTCCAGGCTGGGCACAATGATGGGTCCCCCGGCCGCCAGGGAATAGGCCGTCGAGCCGGTGGGGGTGGCCACGATCAGGCCGTCGGCCACGTAGTCATTCAGCCGGCGCCCGGAGACCTCCACCCGGGCACGGAGCAGCCGCGGGGAACTGCCTCGATCCACCACCAGGTCGTTGATGGCATAATAGGTTTCAAGCTTCCCGTCATGCTGCAAGTCCACCGCCAGCACCATCCGCTCTTCAAGGCGGTACTTGCCGTCCAGGACCTGCTCCAACGCCTTGAA
>SDBV01013267.1_pt1 | contig 10502 bp, 6 predicted proteins | sample 2277081 | NCBI WGS metagenome assembly SDBV01 (sample SAMN10402039, study PRJNA504765) | marine sediment metagenome | isolation source: marine sediment core GS10_PC15, 223 cmbsf | place: Arctic Ocean: Southern Knipovich Ridge | collected 2010
GGCCCAAGGCCGCGCCGGCGCCGCGGCAACAGCCCTCGACCGCCGCGGTCCCCAAGGCGGACCCGCTCGCCGCACCGCCGCGGGCGACTCCGGTCCCGCCGCCGATGGCCAGCGGACTGGCGCCGCCCCCGTGGGCCAAGCAGACCGGCGCACCGCGGGCCAAGCCGACCGAAGGCGCCGCGATGGGGCCGAAAGTCCTGGGCGCCGTGGCGATCATTTTCGGCGCCGTAGCGCTGACCACCTTTTGGTTGCCCGTGCTCGGTGGCCCATTGGGCTGGACTGGTATCGTCACCGGTGGGCTGGGCCTGCTGGTCGGCATCGCCGGCTTGGTTGTCGCGGCCACGAGCGGCGGCGCCGGACTGATGTTGAACATCGCCGGCACGAGTGGTTCCGCCGTGGGACTGGTGCTGGCTGTCGTGCTGGGAGTTACTTTTGGACTCTTCAGCAGCGCCCCCGAACCACTGGTTGTCCAGCGGCCGGCGCGGCCACCGGTCACGCTAGCGAAGGAAGAGCCACCGCCGGTCGCGGAACTGGAACCGGAGCCTCCGCCCGAGCCCGAGTGGACCGACGCGAGTCTGCCGATCGAGCAGGGGTCGATCAAGGCAACCGTCGTGGGCGTCGGCATCGAGCAAGTGCGTCTGGAAAGCGCCGATCTGTCGACCTTGCGGAGGCAGAAGCCCAAGCCGATGCTCAAGATTCGTCTGGCGATCGAGAACACGAGCACCGACAAGATCGTGGAAGTGCCGGGCTGGATCGGCGGCAGCCCGTTGGGCGTCGAATTGGGCGCGGAGCTGGGCGAGTTGCTCAAAGGCAGCGAGCTCGGCAAAGCCGTCCAGACGTCGTCCGCCACGGCCAAGCTGACCGACAACTCCGGCAACAACTACAAGCAAACGCCGACAATTTCGTTGTTTGGGGCGCAGATTGAGGTGGCGTCCGACTACGCCGTTCGCCCGGGCAAATCGCGACAGGTGGAGTTGGTTTTTCCCCCACCACTGGAAACCATCGATACCCTGCGGTTAGAATTACCATCGTCAGGTTTTGGCGGCACCGATGCGTTACGATTCGAAATCCCCAGGGCAATGATTAGCGGCTTGCCGGCGCCGGTCGGCGGCTGACAGGTTCGAAGAAGCATCCGTTGGGACGGTGAAGACTCGATTGGAACGGTGACGGGGTCGCGGGCTACGCGCGCACACCGGTCGTAAGGTGTGTACGCGGTCCGTGCGTGCGGCTCACGTTCGTCCAATCCGAAAGCTCCGTCTTCTCGATATTCGGGAGAACCTGACATGCTTCGCGCTCTGATCGAAACCAGAATCACGGCGGCCGAACGCCGCCTGGGCGTGCCGGCCGACTACATGCGGCACATGCTCAACGTGTCGCTGCGATCGTTTCTCAAGTTCACCAAGATCATGCCCGTGGCCGAGTATCGCCGCGTACTGCCGCGCGAGCCGTATCACGTGGCGCGGATCGTGGCGGTGCGCGAGGAGGACTGCGGCACCTGCTTGCAGATCGAGATCAACTCGGCCAAGCGCGACAAGGTGAAACCGGTGATCGTTCGCGCGATCCTCAACGCCAAGCCCGACAATTTGCCCGAGGAGTTGGCCGACGTCTACCGCTTCGCCGAAGCGGTGGTCCGGCACACCGGCGACGAGGAGATCTACCGCGAGCGGATGCGCGAGCTGTACGGTGAGGAAGGACTGGTGGAGATGGCCATCGCGATCGGCATTTGCCGGGTTTTTCCCGTCACCAAGCGAGCCCTGGGCTTCGCGAAAAGCTGCTCCGAAGTCGCCGTACACTGGTGACGGCACGCCGAGCTTGGCGCCACGGCTCGAAGAGAGCTCGCCGAAGTCTGGCGTCTCGCGCCGGTGTTTCGCGTGCATTGGCAAAATGCCAGTGCCACCCTGGCGCTCTTGTGGTATGCTGGTCGAGCAATCGCATGACCTGCGAAAACAATTGTCGGGCCAAACCCCGACCTGCTGAACCGACCATCGCTTGCCGCTCAAGGAGGATCCCATGCCGCGACACATCGCTGTTTCACTGAGTCTGCTCGTGGCGCTGGTGGCACTTGGCTGCTCGGGCCAGTCGTCGCCGCCGGCCAACATCGACGGCGGGCAGGACACCGACGCCACGGCGGACGCATTGTCCGACCGCCCGGCCGAGACGTTTCCCTATACCATCGCCCAGGAAGTCGAGTACTACACCACCGGTCCGCAACAAGGCCGCCCGCCCGATGGCACGCTGGCCGCGGGCACGAAGGTCAACGTCCTGCGCCGCACCGGCGGATACTCGCTGGTCCGCTGGGCCGGCGGCATCGAGGGATACGTCTTGACCGAGGCGATTCAGGATCCCAACGCCGAGGCGCTACCGTAGGTCGGGGCGGGGCAAGCCCTGACGTGCGGGACCCGATGCTAGAATTGTAAATGCGGGCGATCGCCGCGGCGTCGTCCCGCGTGGCTTGGCGGGCGTGCATCATGGGGCGTTCTTTCTCGCGCTCAGCTCGCGCACCACGTCGATCAATCGCAGTACGTTGTCCACCGGCGTTTGCGGCAGGATGCCGTGGCCGAGGTTGAAGATGTGGCCCGGGCGTCCGGCGGCCCGCTCGAGCACGTCTTTGGCCCGACGGCGGATTTCGTCCGCGTCGGCCAACAACACCGCCGAGTCGAGATTGCCTTGCACGGCCTTGTCGTATCCGACGATCCGCCACGCCTCGTCCAGCTCGATGCGCCAGTCGATGCCGATCACGTCGCCACCGGCCGCGGATAGGTGCGGCAAGAGCGCCGGGTTGCCGGTGGCGAAGTGAATCACCGGGACGCGGGGCGCAATGCCGTCGATGATCGCCTTGGTGTAAGGCAGCACGCTTTGTTGGTAATCCTGCGGCCCCAGGCATCCGACCCAACTGTCGAACAGTTGCACGGCCTGCGCGCCGGCCGCGATTTGGGCGTTCAAGTATCGCGTCACGGCGCGTGCCAGCCGACTCATGATGGCGTCCCACGCGCCGCGGTCGCGGAGCATTAGCCGCTTGGTGTGCGTATAGTTGCGACTGGCCCCTCCTTCGATGGCGTAGCTGGCCAGCGTGAACGGCGCGCCGGCGAAACCGATCACCGGTATTTCGTTCGGCAGACCGGCTCGTGTGAGCTTGACCGTCTCGGTGACGAAGTCGAGCGGCTCGACGGACTCCAACTCGACGAACCGCTCGACGTCGCCGGCGGTGCGCAACGGGTTGTGAATCACCGGCCCGTCGCCGCTGGTGTATTCCAGCTCAAGGCCCATCGGCTCGAGTACGGGCAGCAAGTCGGCGAAGATGATGGCCGCGTCGACGCCGAGCCGTCCAACGGCCGTGATCATCACCTCGGCACACAAGGCCGGGTTCTTGCACAACTCGAGGAACGAAACCTTCTCGCGCACCGCTCGATACTCGGGCATGTACCGCCCGGCTTGCCGCATCAGCCAAATCGGCGTGCGCTCGACCGCCTGGCGCCGGCAGGCTTTCATGAACGGTCCATCATCCCATGGCCCGCTGGGCGGCGCCGCGATCGGGGCGACTCCGGTTGTCGGCGCCGCGGATTTCACGTTGACGCGGCGTGAGCCAGCGGCTATTTCGCCGGCCTTTTTCGCGGCGGCGGCCACGAGTTGTCCCATCTTGGAATGTTCGGGCTCAACGTCGACCTCGAAGTTGAACTCGTGTAAGGTCTCGCTGGTCGTGGGACCGATCGACGCCACCAACGCGCGCGACATGCCGTCGCGCAGTTGGGGGCCGAGCTGCAACCGATCGGCGACGCGCATCAGGTTCACGACCTGGTGGCTGGAGGTGAACATGGCCACGTCGATCTGGCCGGCGGCGATTGCCCGGACGTTGGCTTCCAGCGGTCCCTGATCGGTGGGCAAGTCCCAACGATAGACACGCACCGTCTCGACTCGGGCTCCCCGCGCTTCGAGCCCCGCCACGAGGCTGGCGTTGGGCAGCCCATACTCCTGCAAGCCGACGGTCTGCTGCGCGACGTTCACCTGCTGATCGACCACCGCGAGCACCTCGCGCCACGTATTTGGCTCCCCCGCGCGATACGTCGGCCGCAGGCCGAGATCCTTGAGCACGGCCACCGGCTTGGGCCCTCGGGCGATGGTCGTCGTGTCCGAAATTGCCTCCAGCAGCCGCGTCCGATCGACGTGGCGCTCGATTTCGGTCAGCAGGTGCCGGATGCCGACGCCGGTCATGAAGATGATGACGTCGATTTGTCCGGTGATGATCCGATGGGCAAAATCGATCGCCTCGCGGTTGTGTTCGATCGGCACTTCACGCATCGAGGGGCTGACACTCGGCACGCCGCCGAAGCGCTCGATGAGCCTAGCCATTTCCGCGGCGCGGCGGCTCTCGAACGCGGCAACTCGCAATCCGGCGAAGCCGTGGGCAGCGTCTGGCATGGGCATCCTTTGCATGGCGAGGGCGGACGAACGTCGGTCGGCGCGTGCCAGTGGCGCGAAGTCGCGGGTGCGCACGCGGCCGGGGCCTCCGGCGGTCGATTCTCCATTCTATCCGTCCGGCGGCAGGCTGTCCCGACCGGCTTGGGCCGCACCTGGGCCGTCCATAGCGAAAGCCGCCAGCGCGGTCTTGCTCGACCGCGCTGCCGGCTTCGTTAGAACGTCATTTGCGCTGCCACGGGGGCGTGGCAGCCGTGCGGGCTACCGACGCGATCGCCGGCGGCCGCGGCGACCGACGTAATACGTCCGGGTCGCGGGAGCCGATGAAACGGCCGGGGCCGGCGGTTGCTGGTCTTCGGTGCTGGCCACCTTTTCCGACGCCTTCACGTCCGCCTTGGCCGTCTCGTCCTCGGCCGGCGCGGGGGCCGGGCAGGTGCCAGTGGAACAGCTCGTCTGACAACTGCTGCAACTGCTGCCGCCGCGATTTCGGCGACCGGCCTGCGAATCACTCGCGCTGGCGATCAATACGATCGCGGCCAACGCAACGACGACGAGTCCAAATTTGCCTCTCATCACAAAATCCTCCATAAACAGGAAACGAAACACGAAACTCCGTATCGCAATGTGCGCACAACAACCTTGGTTGGGGGCAGGGCAGGTCTTCTCCACGGCACAAGCACGCCGATGGCGCGCCGCGACGTGGGAAAAAAATCTACGACTTTCGGCGGGACGTGGCTCACTCGCCACGCGGTATAACGGGCAACTTGCAGCTTCGAGGTTTGTCCGTCGACCTCAAGAATGCCCGGGGATGATTCTCGGTAAGCACCAGTACCGGCAATCGCGCCGTTCGGATCGATCGTGGTCGCGACCGATATCTCCGATCCGTGGCGAAGCGGCCCTCTGTCTGTGTTCCCAGCGACGCATAAGCGAAAATCCGCGCTCGCACGACCGCGGATGCAGGGCGCAAGCTTAGGGGCGGCGCCGGCCGAGTGTCAAGTGGCCGGACCAGCCGCGGCCTCACGCAGCAGCGCGCAAGTCGATACGCAGCAACCACCCCCGAAATTCTCGCCGGTGCTCGTTCCTGACCGATTCGCACACCTCGCGCGCTAGTGAAAAACGGCCCTGCCGCGTGGCGTCCGGCTCGGGTATCCTCAGGGAGCTCTCAATGCACGCGCCAGAATCGAAGCGCCGACGACTTCCCACCAATACGAGGACATCGATGGCTGTCGACCAAGCGGAATTCCGCCGGGCCATGGGACACTTCGCGTCCGGCGTCACCGTCGTAACGTCGAAGTTCGAGGGCGCCAACGGCGGCATCACCGTGACAGCCTTCACTTCGCTGTCGCTCGAACCGCCGCTGGTGCTGGTCTGTATCGACAAGCGGGCCCGGATGCACGACCGTCTGCCCAAGGGCGGATACTTCGCCGTGAACCTGTTGGCCGAGGATCAGGAGCTCGTGTCGCGCGAGTTCGCTTCGAGCAAGGGCGATCCGTTCGCGGAACTCGGTTACCACGAGGGCGTCACCGGCACGCCGATCCTGGCTGGCGCGATCTCGGTCGTCGAGTGCAAGATCGTCGACCACCTGCCCGGCGGCGATCACACGATCATCGTCGGCGAAGTCGAAGCCACGCACGTGGGCGAAGGCAAGCCCCTGTTGTACTTCCGCGGCGGGTACGGCCAACTGGCGTAGTGCGCGGAACTTCGACGTGGCGGGGACGCTTCGCCGCACGAGAGACGTTTCCGGCCCCGTGGCCGGCGGTTCAATAGCGCTGGAAAGAAAAAAGTGACTCGCGGCCCTCTTGATTCACCTAGATCTTTCGTGCAGTCCAGCCGAAATCTTGATACTCATAGTCAAACGAATCTCGCTTGCAGGTGATCACGGCAAACGCTTCGGGCTCACCAAACAGACGACCTTTCCACCAGCGTCCGCAAACGGCGCCCGATTGGATATGAGTCGAGCCCATGATTTCGATTCGTTCGCGAACGTGACCATGTCCAGACAGGATCAACTGCACGTTGTAGGGGTTGAACAGTTCTCGAAACTCGAAGAAGTTCGTGACCAGCCCGTAGGGCGGTACGGGCTTGTCGATGCCGACGAGAGTTTGATCCATTGTGGACAAGAACGGGACGTGCGTGACGATAACGATCGGCGTCTTCGTTCCGGTTTGTTTCAAATCCGCTTGGAGCCACTCCATTTGCTCTCGATCGATGTAGCCAATGTAATCGGGCGTGTCCTTTGCCTGTCCTAGCGAATCCAAGATAATGAAATGCCAACCTTTGTGATCGAAGCTTCGGTACGTTTTCCCTTCGCCAAATCTTTCGGTGAAAATTCGTTTCCCGTAGTTCGGGTTATTCGCCGGCACTTTTCCTTTCGATGACCAACCGACGATATCGTGATTACCGATCGTATGGTAAACAGGCAACCCGAAATCTTTGGAACACTCGTCAAAGATATTGAATTCCATTTCCGCTCGGTCCAAGTCGACGTGCAACGCGTCCATGATCAGATCGCCACCTGTAATGGCGAAATCTGGGCGGGGCTTGAGCGAATTGATTTTGGAAATACACTGCCGGTATCCCTCGGCCGCGCCTAATTCTGGTTGGACGTGAATGTCCGTTAGGTGGACGAATCGAAACGGCGTTTCAGTTCGTTCTGGCGTGGCGATGACATCCTGGGGAAAAAGCGACAAGGCAACCGCGGTTGTTGCACCTGCCTTCAAGAAAGTTCGACGGTTTGCAGATCGATTCATCGTTTTGCAATCCTTACCGCAAGGAGGATATGTGCGCCGCGCACGGCGCCCCGCACTTCAACCTGCCGGTTCGTCATCGAGCTTCGCGAGTCGCTCCGCAACCGCGCGCATCTCCTCTTCCGTGTCGTCGGCATTACGCTCTAGCCCACAAGCTCGGAACCCGCGGGCGGAGTCGCTGTACGCCCGCAGCGCTGATTGCAAGTAACCGCGCGAGTCGGTCGATCCGAGATCGGCCAGATCCACGTAGGCAGTTCCCAAATTATTCTGCGTCATCGCCCACTGTTGCGGGAAGTCGGCTTCCGTGCAGCTACGTAGGGCAGCCTCGTAGCAGTCGATGGCGCGGCTGAGGTTTTCGGCAACGCTTTCGACGGTCGCCAGGTGCGCGTACGCGTTTCCCAAATTGTACTGCGTCATCGCCCACTGTTGCGGGAAGTCGGCTTCCGTGCGGACGCGTTGGGCGGCCTGGTAGCAGTCGATGGCGCGGCTGAGGTTTTCGCTGCGGTCGCCGGTCGGCAGGTTCCGGTACGCGGCTCCCAAATTGTTCTGCATCATCGCCCACTGTTGCGGGAAGTCGGCTTCCGTGCGGACGCGTAGGGCGGCCTGGTAGCAGTCGATGGCGCGGCTGAGGTTTTCGCCGCAGTCGCCGGTCGTCAGGTCCGCGTAGGCAGTTCCCAAATTGTTCTGCGTCATCGCCCACTGTTGCGGGAAGTCGGCTTCTGTGTAGATACGTAGGGCGGCCTCGTAGCAGTCGATGGCGCGGTTGAGGTTTTCGGCAATGCTTTCGACGGTCGCCAGGTGCGCGTACGCGATTCCCAAATTGTTCTGCGTCATCGCCCACTGCTGCGGGAAGTCAGCTTCGGTGTACACCCGCAGGGCGGCCCGGTAGCAGTCGATCGCGCTGGCGAGGTTTTCGGCAATGTTGCCGGCGGTAGCCTCGTTGCATTCACAACCCAACTCATGTGCGTGCCGACTACTCGTGGGATCCAGTTTCTGCTGCGTTTCCAGCGAGATCGGCGCCCACCAGCCGAGCAGCCGGTGATGCTCCTGCATCTTCCGCGACGCGCGGACCGCTTCAATCCGCGCGGTCCAGGTATCGAACGCCGTATCGCGGTCGAGACGGTAGTCGTGATACCACGCGCGGGATGCTGCCTCATCGGCCTCGGACGTGCTCCGCGCCGTCCAGTGCGTGCGCCAGAACGTGTGATCGGCTTCGATCTGCTCGCGTTGCCGATCACCGGCCGCATGGCTGAGCACATCGCGCATCCTTGCGTGCAGCGTGAGCCGGCCCTCCTCGCCGATTTCGCGGACGAAACTGTAGTCTGAGAGCGTCTCCCAGGCGGCATCCTGTTCCGCGCCTGCCACTGGCGAAAACGCCGCCCGGGCAGCCCGTTTATCGAACGACGGCGCCAACGCAAGCCGTCGCACCCACCGCTCGTGGGCCCGATTGCCCAGGGACCGCAAGAACCGCTGCACAAGAGCGCCAATGTCTCCGGGCGCCATCCGGAACTCGGCCGGATCGATCTTTGCGCCCTGTTCGCGCTGGGCGATGACGGTATCGGCGCAGAGCCCAAGACTTAGCGGATGATAGCTCCTCTCCGGCGCGTCGGCCGCTGGCGGACCGTCGGTCTCGATGCAGACGCGAAGGATCGCCTCCTGCAACGGCTCGTCTGTGATGTCTCGCTTGTTGAGATACGCCCGGGCGTCGCATTCGGAAAGTCCGCCGACGAGCTGTTGCTGCAAGTAGTCCGCATTGTTCCATTCGGGATAGCGCTCGTCCCATTTGAGCCGGTCGCGACCGGTGATCACGATCAACAGCGGCGAATCCGTGGCGTAGAGTTCGCGGACCCACGCCTCGCGTGCATCGATTTGACTTTCGCTGTCAAGCCCCAGCCGCAGTGCCTCGAAGGTGTCGAGAAAGATCACGCCCGCCGCGGCGTAGCCCACGCGGGACGGCAAGTTGTCGGTGAGATCCTCCAGCAGCCGCTCGGCCAGCAGCGGATAGATGTCCTGAGCCGACATCCTGCGGAGTCTGACGTAGTCGGCGTAACCGACCTGAGTACCGAGCCAGTCGATGAGCTTTGAATTGCTCAGGCGTCCCCAAACTCCGCGAGACAATTTCTTCCCCAGCCACTTGGCGACGTTCGCGCCGGGAATGTTGGAGAAGTCGTTGCCCAAAGCTTCGGCCAACTCGACCCCCTCTCGCAACATCCCCTGCCCCTTGACGCCCGGCGCATCGGTGAACCCCTGCCGGTACGCGAGCCATGCGTAGGCCAGGTCGAAGCGCGGACAGACGACCTCCTCGAATTGGCGGCGCAGCATGGCCAACGCGGATGCCGAGTCGGTGTGATACGTCGGGCCGCCCACCGATGTGTCGAAGTCGAGCACGGCTGAGGGGATGTCGCCCAGCTCCCGGCGCAGGCGCTGCCGGAGCCATGACTTCCCGGCGCCCCCGACGCCATAGAACGTCAACACGGGTAACGTTGCCCCATCCGGCAGCTTGAGCATTTCGCGAAACAGCGACAACTCCGCTTCGCGATTTGTGAAGTGTTTCAGTTGCGACTCGCGCCGTCGCTGCCCAACCGACTTGATTCCCATCGGAACTGTCCTGTCTCCCTCGGCAATAGGAAACTCTAGTCCCGTTAGCTTAACAACTCTCGCGGTGCGTCGACACTAATCACTGCACAAGTAGGCGCGCGTCGCATGGGCGCGCCACCTGCGAGCTGTCAGTTGGCCCAACCGGGCCGTTCTCAGGGGGGACGGGAGTCACTTTATCACTTTTTCCGGTGACAAACCCTTGCGCGGTCGGCCCCGGAGACCGAAGGTGTGCACCAGGTCCAGCCAGCGGGCGATGTTTCATTGCGACGCCCCGTCGCCGAACGGTTGCCCGCGCCCGACGGCGGTGCGCAGGGGACGGCTACTCGCCCTCGGTCTGGGCGAAGACAGAACATTCAGTCCCGTCCCCCGATTCCCCTTTGGCCAAGGCTCGTGCCGGGTTTTTTTTGCGCGCCGTATACGATCGGTGGTCCCACACCGCTTGCGGCTTAGCGGGGACGCTACCAGCGGGCATTGCCAAACCGCTAGCGGCGCGGATCACCCATAGAACCGCCCCAACGGCCCTGGAACAAGGCCCGCCGCTCTGCTAGATTTCAGGGCTTGCCACCGTTATCCAGGGCGTCGACCATGTCTTCTACGCTAGCCGCCGACCAGCCGTCCGCCGGCGAGAATCCGTCGGATACCCGGGAAACGACCGTGATGATCGTGTTCCCCACCTTGGGCGCCTACGCGGCGGGCCGCGTGATGGGGCAATTGTGCGGTGTCCGCGCCGGGTCTGGCTTCTTC
>SDBV01013268.1_pt1 | contig 10502 bp, 8 predicted proteins | sample 2277081 | NCBI WGS metagenome assembly SDBV01 (sample SAMN10402039, study PRJNA504765) | marine sediment metagenome | isolation source: marine sediment core GS10_PC15, 223 cmbsf | place: Arctic Ocean: Southern Knipovich Ridge | collected 2010
TCTGCCTGACGCAACTTCGATACGATCTGCTCTGGTGTAAACCGCTTCATCTGAGTCTCCTTAGATCAAAATGATCGTCAAAGACTCTCATTTAACTTGGATCAGTTTTCGGGGAGCAGGCCAGTCGAGTTGCTGGTTTCTGGCACGACCTAGGGAAGTACTCCGATGAGTTTCAACAGTATTTGGAATCGGCCATGCGAGAGGAAAGTCCCTCGCGCAGCAAAGTGGATCATTCCACAGCGGGCGCGCAGCACGCAGTACGAACACTGAATGGCATGAGAGAAGCTCGTTTGCTCGCCTACGCCATCGCCGGCCATCACGGTGGCCTGCCGGATTGGGAAAGCCCGGACGGGCGGGGTTGTCTTCGCGCACGCTTGGACAAGAGTATTCCTTCCTTTGAAAGCAACGCACCATCGACCGTCCTCGCAGCCGATGCGCCAACTCCCCCCGCTCTGAAGCTTGATCGTGGGCATATTGCTTTTCAGGTTTCCTTCTTCTGTCGGATGCTCTACTCCTGCCTGGTTGATGCGGACTTTCTCTCGACGGAGAGTTTCTTCCGGCCTGGGCATACCGTCGCCCGAAGCAAAGCCAAGCCTGACACCCAGCAGATGTACGACGTATTGATTGAGCACATCAGATCACTTGCAAACGACACTCAAATTGGCCGCATCCGGGATCAGATCTTGGATGCATGCCTGGCTGCATCGGCTTTGTCGCCTGGCCTGTTCTCGCTAACCGTACCGACCGGTGGAGGCAAGACACTCTCGGCAATGGCCTTTGCTCTCCGCCATGCGCACCGGCATGGCCTGAATCGGGTCATCTGCGCCATACCGTTCACGAGCATTATCGAACAGAATGCCGACTGTTACCGCCGAATCTTCAGTGCCTTTGCAGATGATGTCGTCCTGGAGCATCACAGCAATTTTGACCCTGCACAGGAAACGCTTTGGTCGCGACTGGCTACCGAGAACTGGGACGCGCCGATCGTCGTTACGACCAATGTGCAGTTTTATGAATCGTTGCTCGCGGCCAGTCCCTCGCACTGCCGCAAGCTTCATAACATTGCCGGCAGTGTTATCCTTCTGGATGAGGTGCAGGCGATCCCCGTCGAAGTACTCAAGCCCTGCCTTGCCATTCTCAACGAACTGGCTGTCAACTATGGCTGCTCCATCGTGCTGTGCAGTGCAACCCAGCCGGCTATAACGGCACGCGATGATTTTTCCATTGGTCTAGAAGGTGTCCGGGAAATCATTCCTGATCCGCAGCACCTCTATCGTGAGATGAAACGCACGAACATCAAGTGGATCGGCGAGCTCGATAACGAGGAGCTTTCGAAACGCTTGATTGGGGAGCCCCAAGTCCTCTGCATCGTCAATACACGTCGCGATACGGCGAATCTGTATCAGCTACTGTCCGAAACGGGAGGTGTTTCGCACCTCAGCGCTGCCATGTGCCCGGAGCATCGAACACAGGTATTGAATGGAGTTCGCAAGCGACTGGATCAGGGCCTTCCCTGTCGCGTTGTCAGTACCCAACTCATCGAGGCGGGCGTGGATATTGACTTCCCCGTTGTCTATCGGGCTTTGGCAGGCATCGACTCCATTGCACAGGCCGCTGGTCGCTGCAACAGGGAAGGACGAAAGAAAACCGCAGATGTTTATGTCTTCCAACCGTCGAATATTCCGCCCGGCCATTTGCGGCAGACCGCCGACACGACCAAAGAACTCCTGGACCGACATGATGATCTGCTCAGTCTTGAAGCCATCGAGGAGTATTTCCAGCTTCATTATTTCAAGCGGCAGACGGAGTGGGACCATGAGGAGATCATGGGCCTGTTCAAGCACCCGATGGTCTACCAGTTTCGCCAGGCGGCCGAGCGGTTCCACCTGATCAAGGACGAAACCCGGCCTGTCATCGTGCCATGGGGCGAGAAGGGGCAGTCGGTAGCCAAACAGCTGACCGATCGCTTCCCGCCGACCATCGCGGTCGCACGTCGAGCCCAGCGTTTCACGGTATCAGTCCGGCCGAGGCTGATGGACAAGCTCACAGCCAGCCAGGCCGTGAAGGTCTTCCACGATCGCTACCCGATCCTGCAAGACATGAATTGTTATGACGAGAACCTTGGGCTGATAGAGCCCTCCAATGGATACCAGACAGAATCACTTGTTTTCTGACATTCCCCCATGCTGGGGTTGTCCGAAAGAAAGGAGATGGCATGAATGGCCAATAACATTCGATTGCGCGTCTGGGGCGAATTCGCCTGTTTCACTCGCCCCGAAATGAAGGTCGAACGCGTTAGTTACGACGTGATGACGCCCTCCGCAGCGAGGGGGCTCATCGAGGCAATCTACTGGAAACCGCAGATTACATGGGTGATCGACCGCATCCATGTCCTGCGACCGATCCGCTTCACGAACATTCGGCGCAACGAAGTGGCCGGGAAAATCCCCGTCGGGGCTGTACGAAGCGCCATCACGGCCGGCCGGGGAAATCTGGGTTACTTCGTGGACGACGGCGACAATCGCCAGCAGCGGGCGACCACTCTCCTGCGAGACGTGGAGTACCTGATCGAGGCCCACTTCGAACTGCGAGACGACAGCGACCCACCGGCCAAACACTGGGAGATGTTCCGACGACGGGCCAGCAAAGGCCAGTGCTTCCACCGTCCCTATATGGGTTGTCGCGAGTTCCCGGCCGACTTCGAGCTATGGGAAGGTTCTCCGCCGTCCTCGACGCTGGAAGGAGAGCGGGATCTGGGCTACATGCTGCACGACATCGATTTCACCAACGACATGACGCCGCATTTCTTCCGGGCGATCATGCGCGATGGTGTCATCGACGTGCCCGCTCTGGATGGGCAGGAGGTTCACACATGATCCTCCAGGCCCTCACGAGCTACTACGACCGGCTGGACGCGGATCCAGACGCAAACATCCCGAAGGATGGTTTCAGCGTGCAAAAGGTCGCCTTTTGCGTCGTTCTGTCCCCAAAGGGCAAATTGGTCCAGATCGAGGACTCGCGACAGCAGGTCGGCAAGCGACTGGTGCCGCGCCTCCTGACGGTTCCCGGCAAGGCCAAGCCTTCCGGCTCCGGTCTGAACCCCGTGTTCTTGTGGGACAACAGCCAGTACATGCTGGGCTACAAGCCGGACGATCCCAATCCCAAACGAACGGCCAAAGCCTTCGAAGCTTTCCGGGATCTTCATCTTCAGGCGAAAGATAAGATCGATACGCCGGAATACCAGGCCGTCTGCCGATTTCTTGCCGACTGGTCGCCCGATAACGCGGCCGAGCACGACGTGCTGGCAGATATCCAAAGCGGCTTTGGTGTCTTCCGTATTCAGGGACAGAAGAAATACATTCATGATATTCCCGCCATTCGCCGTCATGCCCTGAAGCGGTCCGGCGATAGTGATGGAGATGGGGTAGTGGGCCAGTGTCTTGTCACGGGCCGAAGCGGCCCTCTGGCCAGGCTCCACGAGCCGAAGATCAAAAACGTCAACGGCGCACAGTCCAGTGGGGCCGTTTTGGTTTCCTTCAACAAGGATGCCTTCACCTCCTACGGGAAGGATCAAAGCTACAACGCCCCCGTCGGTCAAGAATCCGCCTTCAAGTACGCCACCGCACTGAATCATCTCCTGCGAAGCGACAGTACGCAGAAAGTGAGAATTGGTGATGCTACGGCCGTCTTCTGGACTGAAGGCGGTGGGGCTGTTGAGGAGATCTTCGGACAAATCTTCGAAGGCCGCGGTTCGGACGATCCCGAGACCCTGACCCGCGTGGAAAGCACTCTGCGTGCCATTGCCTCTGGCCGGTACGTGGATGATTTCGGCGATCCCCAGATGCGGTATTACATCCTCGGGCTTTCGCCTAATGCGTCCAGGCTGTCGGTACGGTTCTGGTACACAGGCACCCTGGAAGAATTCTGCGAGCGTCTAGGCCGCCACTTCAACGACCTGGCCATAATCGGCCCGGATTTCGAGCCTGAATTTCCCAGCTTCTGGCGAATTCTCATTCAGACGGCCAGGGAGACCAAAGACATCTCCCCGATACTCGGCGGAGCCCTGGCACGAAGCGTCCTGACCGACTCCAAGTATCCGGAGGCCTTGTACGCAGGCGTTCTTCGTCGAATTCGAGCCGATCGTGTCATCAACCGAACACGGGCCGGCATCCTGAAAGCGCATTTGAATCGCAACGTACGTTTTCAACCCAACAGCAACATAAAGGAGATTCCTGTGGCACTCGATACCACCCGCACCGAGCCTTCCTACCGGCTTGGCCGACTGTTCGCCGTCCTTGAAAAGGCGCAGGAAGACGCCCTGGGCGGCAATTTGAACTCTACCATCAAGGATCGCTTTTTCAGTTCGGCCTCTGCTACGCCGGCAGCGGTTCTTCCCCGTCTGATTCGACTCAGCCAGCACCATCTCGCCAAGCTTACAAGAGGGCGTCGAATCAGCCTGGATAAACGCATTCAGGAGATTGTCGGCGAACTGAACGCGTTTCCTGCCCATTTGAATCTGCAGGGGCAGGGGCTTTTCGCTATCGGCTATTACCACCAACGTCAGGACCTGTTCACCAAGAAAACCACAGACAACAAGGAAGAGGAGTAATCCCATGGAACACAGATATGATTTCGTTTACCTGTTCGAAGTAATAGACGGCAACCCCAACGGCGATCCCGACGCCGGAAACCTGCCCCGCGTGGACCCGGAAACCGGCCAGGGGCTGGTCACCGACGTGTGCCTGAAGCGCAAAATCCGCAACTTCGTCGCCCTCAAACATGACGGAACAAACGGCGACGGCCAAGGATATCAGATCTACGTCAAGGAAAAGGCCGTATTGAACCAGCAGCATGAATTGGCCTACAAGGACGCCGGCCTCAAGCCGGACAAGAAACTGCCCAAGAAGGAAGCCGACGCCAAAAAGCTAACTGCTTTCATGTGTGCCAATTTCTTCGACATCCGCGCATTCGGTGCGGTAATGACCACCGGGGTCAACTGCGGCCAGGTCCGCGGTCCCATCCAGTTCGGTTTCGCACGCAGCATCCATCCGATTATTACCCAGGAGCACGCCATTACACGATGTGCGGTAACAAATGATCGCGACCAGGAAAAGGAACGAACGATGGGGCGCAAGTTCACCGTCCCGTACGGCCTGTATCGGGTGCACGGTTTCATCAGCGCCCATCTAGCCCAGCAGACCGGCTTCGACGCCAAGGATTTTGATCTGCTCAAGGAAGCATTGAACATGATGTTCGAGAGCGACCGCTCGGCTGTCCGCGGAGAAATGACCGCCAGGCGATGCATCGCGTTCCGCCATGACAGCGCGTTGGGAAACTCTCCAGCCCATAAGCTCTTCGATCGCGTCAGTGTGGATCTGGTCGAACAGGCCGACCAGGAAGCACGCCCGCCCAGATCGTTCAAAGACTACGCAGTGACGGTCGATTCGAAGGATCTGCCCAAGGGCGTCAAGATTGAAGAGTGGATCTGACGGGCGAACCGGATGCTGAGTGTTACAAACAGCCGGTGAAAGGCCGGCCGAGAGTACTCGCGATATCTGATGCGCAGATGACTGCCCGAAGCTTCGCGAGATTGATAATTGAATAATGGTGGCCGCCTCTGTTCGAGCCTCTTGCTATTCGCCTCACATGGAGGTGTGGATTGAAACGAGGTCATGTGGACTTATCAGAACTACGAGTTCAAGTTCGCCCCCTCATGGGGGCGCGGATTGAAACCAGACTGGCAGGAAGGTATCGCCTGCGTTCTGAAATTCGCCCCATACAGGGGGCGCGGATTGAAACCACCAGTAGCGCGAACCTTGCAAATAAAGACAGCATTCGCCCCCATGTGGGGGCGCGGATTGAAACTGGTGGTACGCCTCGTAGGGCAGGGCCAGCGGGTGTTCGCCCCCGTATGGGGGCGCGGATTGAAACGTATCGTCGTCTGTCAGTGCGTTTCCCGTAGACGTTCGCCCCCTCACAGGGGTGCGGGTTGAAACAATTTCTTCCTGGAAGATTACGATAATCTCGGCGATTCGCTCCCGTTCGGGACGCGGATTGAAACCGCGCTGAGATGATCCGTAAAGTCGAGGCTGTAATTCGCCCTAATGGGCGTGGATTGAAACCCCGAATGCCTGACGTTTTCCAATGGCAAGAAAGCTTCACCTCTTACAGGGGCGCGGATTGAAACTTCCACGACACCGATGGCAACGTGCCCGAAGACCTTCGCCCCAGCACGAGGGCGCGGATTGAAACTAGACAGGTATTCAGCAGTGGGATCCTGAGGCATTTCGCCCCTATGCGGGCGAGGATTGAAACATGGCAGCGGGATACGCAAACACGAAAAACTGGGTTCGCCCCCGTACGGGGGCGCGGATTGAAACGCCCGCGGCTATCGCTTCACCCAGCAGAGCTTATTCTGCCCCCGCGGGGGGGCGTGGATTGAAACTTGCTATGGCTGGTGTCCAACGCGGCGAGCTGCTGTTCACCTCCGTGCGGGCACGCGGATTGAAACACGTCGCGGTTGGCCATCGTTCGCTGCTCGTAGACATTCGCCCCCTCACGGGGGCGCGGATTGAAACCGCAAACCGTTCGTCGCGCTCAAGGCCCAGATCGCGTTCGCCCCCGTACGGGGGCGTGGATTGAAACATTCCCCGGAAGAACGGCAAGACGGAGCTTGCCGCGTTCGCCCCCGCACGGGGGCGCGGATTGAAACCGAGTGGAGATCCACAGCGGATCGCGAACCGGCATTCGCCCCCGCACGGGGGCGCGGATTGAAACCAGTGCAGATCGTGCTGGATAAACTCGTAGCCCAGATTCGCCCCCGCACGGGGGCGCGGATTGAAACGCTATGCCTTTCGATTCAAGCGTAAAAGGGCGAAATTCGCCCCCGCAAGGGGCGAGGATTGAAACATGGGTAATCGCCGCAAGGCCGCACTCGGCCAGGCATTCGCCCCCTCATGGGGGGCGCGGATTGAAACTGTGATGGCGAGCTAGGTGCCGATTGCTATTCATTCACCTCCGCACGGGGGAGCGGATTGAAACTCGACACACCACGAGAGAACCGGATTATTATCATGTTCCCACCAGTATGGGGCGCGGATTGAAACTGCTCGTCCAGGATCGTTCGCAGTGTGGTCATACATTCGCCCCCGCACGGGGGCGCGGATTGAAACGCCGTGCAGTCGCTTGTCCAGTGCGCGGGTCATATTCGCCCCCGCACGGGGGCGCGGATTGAAACCACCAGTAGCGCGAACCTTGCAAATAAAGGCAGCCTTCGCCCCACATGGGGCGCGGATTGAAACCAGGGTACGAAATGGCTCCGGCCCGAAGCTTGCGCATTCGCCCCCTCACGGCGCGCGGATTGAAACTTCCACGACACCGATGGCAACGTGCCCGAAGACCTTCGCCCCAGCACGAGGGCGCGGATTGAAACTATCCGTACCAGCAGCGATTCTTTGCCGACGATCGCATTCGCCTCAGTATGAGGCGTGGATTGAAACGAGGAGGCATTCATGCCATACATCGTCTGGCCGAATTCGCCACCGCACGGGGGCGCGGATTGAAACGATCCACTGGCGTTCCTTCATCAGAGCCCCCGAGATTCGCCCCCTTACGGGGGCGTGGATTGAAACGGCTACTGTCTCACGCTCGACACTTCGCAGCAAATTCGCCCCCTTACGGGGGCGCGGATTGAAACGCCTGACGAATGCGAGTGCCCCCTGCGTGCCTGATTCGCCCCCGCACGGGGGTGCGGATTGAAACTTGCAAACAACCCGAACAGTTGTTGGCAGTACGCTTTCGTCTCCGTACGGAGACGCGGATTGAAACACGACCGCCGGGCCGGTGTCTGTGATGAGCTTCATTCGCCCCAGCATGAGGGCGCGGATTGAAACAGCGATATTGTTCTGAAATGCCTTAACGAACTTTGTTCGCCTTCATAGGAGGGCGTGGATTGAAACCACTTGAGCTCAATCATGCGATCGCGAACGGCATTCGCCCCCGCACGGGGGCGCGGATTGAAACGCCCCATACTTGGCTCAACTGATGCAGATTGACATATTCGCTCCTGCAATGGATGCGGATGGAATCTTTGCAATCACAGTTTGTGATTTCAATAAAGCTATTTGGCCGAATGAGGTATGGTTCGAAAAGTTGTTATGTCTGTGGTATTAATTCGTCCAAATAGTATTTATTCTCGGGAGCACATGGTAATAAAGGAACAGCTATGCTTGACATTCTGACGACATTGCAACGATTAGCCGAAGACAGGCCGATCTTCCATTCTGAAGCGGATTTTCAGCATGCATTGGCATGGCAGATCCACAAGGAGCACCCAGATTTCAAGGTTCGATTAGAGTACTGGCCTCATGAGCTTGACTGGAGAGCTTACGTTGATATCTGGCTCCAGGGCGCCGTCATCTATGCTATTGAGCTGAAGTACAAGACGCGACCACTAGCGACTACCGTCAATGATGAGTGTTTTGATCTCCGCAACCATAGTGCTCATGATTTCGGAAGGTATGATTTCTGCAAAGATATCAGCCGCGTTGAGACCTTGGCGAAAGTGTATCCAGGCTTGATCGGTCTGGGAGTATTTCTTACGAATGACTGTAACTATTGGCGAGAAAGTGATCGTGCTGGAAATGCCGACGCTTTATTCTGCATCCATGAGGGTCGCCGGCTAACAGGCGACTTGAGTTGGGCCGGCCACCTATCTTCTGGCACTACGAAGGGGCGTACGGAGCCAATTGAGCTGGAGGGGAAGTATCAACTCAAGTGGAGCGACTACTCGAACGTTCATGACGGCCGAGGCGGTCAGTTTAGGATGTTGGTCCTTAGTACCGAAGCCAACGCCTAAGAGAACCTCGACTGAGATCGTGGGCTCCAATTCTGGGACAATTTTCACCATTATCGAGGCCACTCCGAGTGGATTTGTGGCGTGGATGGGCTCACCAAAGGTAGCGCCAAGAAAAGAAAGGCTCAAATGGCCATTTTTCCACAAGGTTCGACGGGCTACTCGGCATCAGAATCTTTCTTTTTCTTTATTTCTCGATCTATCTCGTTCAGTGCCTTCTCAAGACTCCATTTGGACGATTCTTCGGCCGCCTTTGCCCGGCGACTTCGCTCCTGGATGAGGAGTGAGACAATCTCCGTGTGCTCCCTGTCAACGGCCTCCTTGGTGGGCGTTTGACCGTGATCCCGCCAGTATTCGAATAACACGTAGAATTGCCCCACGAAGCAATCGAGGGGGCGGTCAATCAGCTTGGAGTTCAACCAAGCAGATAATCGCTCTTAAAGTCAGTTCCTCCTGCGAAGGATAAGGGACAAACCTCCCAACGCCAACAGTGACAGCGTGGCCGGTTCGGGGATCGTGACAAGCCAGCCCTCATAAAGCCCGTCGGGGTTCGTACCCCAGCCCACAATCGCCCGGCCATTGTCGCTGACGCCCGTGGCTCTGTGCAGCGTCCAATCTGATAAGTCGAGTCCGAAGTCATTTTCCAGGACTTCCTGGAGATTTCTCATTTGGTTTTCTTCGTCCCAAATGAAGGCCCCCTCCACATGGCTGGCGTATCCTGGACTGCTTTGTGTCGTGCTGTACCCAACCACGAGTGAACCGTCATATGAAACATCCGTTGCCCAACTGCGATAGTCGCCTCCTGGCAGATCGCCCAGAGAGATCCAGTTTCCGTCCCGCCAGAGGCAGGCTTCCGAAGGACCAAACAGTGGGTTGTTCTGTGGGGCAGGGGGATTACTGATTCCGACAACCGTCGTGCCATCTCCAGAAACAGCATTGGCTCGACTCAGTGAGGCTCCTGGCAGGCGGCCGAGGCCGACAGGAACCCCATCTGCCCAACGAAATGCTTCTGGGTCCATAACGCCCACGATTACCGAGCCGTCTGCAGAGATCCCTGTTGCTTCACTGTTGGTGCCGCATCCCAGGTCAACCATAACACCTTCGTCCCACAATAGAGCTTGACGGTATGCCTGGCCTTCTTCAGATGAAGATTTACCATATCCGACAATGGCGGATCCGTCTGCGGAGATATCGCATGCTTCACTACCAGATGAACCACCATCGAGATCACCTAGTCCGGTCATTGTTCCGCCTTGCCAACTGAAAGCCTGCGAACCTTGAGGCGACGTGCTCCGGCCGATCACGGTTGAACCATCAGCAGAGATCGCGTTGGCTTGGCTGCCGCTGTTGTAGTTAACTCCTTGCAGATCTCCCAAGCTTTGCATGTTTCCATCGGTCCAGAGGAATGCGTGCGTGTATGCCTGTTGGGTTATGACCATGTAGGCCTGCCCGACGACGATCCTCCCATCTGCAGAGACACTCTTCGGAATACTGAGCGTTATACTGACATTCGGATCGCTTCCAGGTGACCTGCCCCTTATTTCTGTACCAACCTGAATGAGAGTCAGGCCAATGCTTCTGCCTTGTGTTCCGCAGGGTGAGGCGCAGCCGAACCCGCAGGAACACAAGGTCGCCCCTTGCCATGGCA
>SDBV01013269.1_pt1 | contig 10501 bp, 8 predicted proteins | sample 2277081 | NCBI WGS metagenome assembly SDBV01 (sample SAMN10402039, study PRJNA504765) | marine sediment metagenome | isolation source: marine sediment core GS10_PC15, 223 cmbsf | place: Arctic Ocean: Southern Knipovich Ridge | collected 2010
TGAACCGGTCGATCAGGTGATTTCATCCTACTACCACGCGCTCACCTTCCCCCAACGTGACGACATGCCGCCGATTGCGCGTCTGGTCCAGCAACGAAATTTGACTTTGGAAGAGATTTACACCGACTACCCTCGACAGATCGAAGAACAACCGGCCGAGCTTGGCGAACTGGGAGTTTTCTTCGACGTTCAGGTTCGGTCGTTGCTCACAAGCTGGCTCAACGGTATTCCCATTCCGCTGCGGGCCAACGCCGATCTGAACCGCAAGATCGGTGGTGAGACGGGGCGCGTCCGGGTCGCGCTGGAAGCTCTGGGTCCGTATCCGAGACCGCGGCGCTACGAGGCCGATATCAACGGATCGGCGGCAACCACCCTGGTCGCCGTGCTGGTGCGCGACCGGCTGCGCCTCGACGTGCGCTCGCCGGCCGGGCAGGAGATGCGCCAGTTCCTGATCCAGGATAACGTACTGATTCTCGACCCCTTTCTGGCCCACCAATACTTCTTCGCCGCCCGCATGCTCGGAGAGGGGGATTCTATACGGGCCAAGCTCATCGTGCCGCAAGAGCGGAGCGAGAGCCTGGTGTGGGTTCGCGATCTGGGTCTGGATGAGCTGGCGGTGCAGGGCGAGAGGCGCAGCCTCCGACATCTGAGGATAGAAGGCGAAGGGCTCGCGACTCGCGACGCCTGGGTAGACGGTGAAAGAGTGGTCGTAGTCGAGATCCGTTCAGAGAAGTGGAGAGCGATACGAGCCGACGTGCTCGGCGACATCGCAACTGAGAAAGGACCCCTGAGATGAATGAACAGATGGAACGATATGAGTCGGTGGAATCTGCGGAGCAGAGCTCAGGCCCGGGTCTGGTTCAGCGGGTCATCGCGGTTTTCACTTCACCCACCCAACTGGGTGATTGGCTGCGTCTCTCTTCGCCCTGGTTCCTGGTACTGGCGATCGTCACAGTGGTCGGCCTGGTGCTCGCCTTCCTAGTGCCGGTAGATCTGATTGTCGCGGCGGCCGAGGAGCAGATCGAAGCCAGCGGCAGACCGGGAGCCGCCGCTCCCAGCGCCATGGTCCTGCGCTCCGTCGTCTTCGCTACCTCTCTGCTCGGACCGTTGGTAGGCGCGCTGGTCATCGCTGGCGTCCTGTACCTCATCTTCAACCTCATCTTCGGACAGAGCGAGACGACCTATAAGCAGCACCTGAGTGCCGTATCGCATGTCTTTTGGATTTCGTTGCTACTCGGCAGCCTGATCACTTTCCCGCTCCTGCTGGCCAAACAGGATCTTCAGCTGAGGCTGGGATTCGGCCTGCTGCTGCCCGACGAGCCGTCCTCGTTCGTGGGATACTTCCTGGCTGGTATCTCGCTTTTCGGCCTCTGGGCTGCCGTCGCGCTGGGAGCGGTGGAGTCGGGACTCTCGGCCGGGAAAGTGAGCCTCGGCAAGGCAGCGACCGCGATCGTGGGCCTGTATCTCGTGTTTGCAGCTCTGGGGGCCGCACTGAAAGGACTGGGTTCCTGAAAAGGCAGTCGAAACACGGCCTCGCAGCGCCACGTAGAGGATGCTAACAGAGCCCAAGCACCGAAAATAGGATGGGGGTCGGCACTCGCTGATCTCGACAGAACAACCATAACCTCAGGAGTTGGTTCATGAAGTGGAGAGCCGTATTCACCGCCCTTGCGGCCTTTTTGCTCTTCGTGCCTGCTCTGGGCGCGCAGCAGCAGTCGCTGACGCTGGATCACGCGATCGATCTGGCCAAACGGACGAGCCCGACTTACCTGCAGTCGCTCAACGACCTGGGGCCGGCGAACTGGAACGTCAAGAACGCGAACGCGAGCCTGTACCTTCCGTCAGCCAACATCAATCTGTTGGGCTCCTGGCAGGATGCGGGTTCCCAGCGCATCGGTGGCGCCACGTTCCCCCAGCCGGCGGTGCTCATCTCCCAGTATCAGTTTGCCATCGACTATCAGCTCAACGGCGCCACGATCTTCTCACCGGGCCAGCGCAAGGCGGAACGGCGCGCAGTCGAAGGGCGCATCGATAACGCGACCCTCGATCTGCGCCAGCAGGTCACGAGCGCCTACCTGGAGGTGCTGAGGCTACAGGCTCAGGCAGAGCAGGCCGAGCGCGAGCTGGTACGCGCAGAGGAAGCGTTACGGCTGGCGAACGCCCGACAGGAAGTCGGCGCGGGCACCCGCCTCGAGGTGATGCAGGCCGAAGTGGTCCGGGGCCGGGGGGAGATCGATGTGCTCGTCCAGGCCAACGCCGCGCGCGTCGCGAAGCTGCGCTTGATCGCAGCGCTGGGCGTCAGCCTTCCCCCCGAACAGATCGTCTTGACCAGCGAATTCGAGGTCTTCGAGCCCGAGTACGACATCAGCCGCATGATCAACGAATCTTTGACGCGGCACCCCAACCTGCTGGCGATGAGGGCCGATCGCGACGCGGCCAACTCGCGGATCAAGGTGGCCAAGGCCGCCTACTTCCCCACCCTCTCGTTGCGGGCGAGTTGGAGCGGCTTCACGCGCGAGGAAACCAATCCAGGTAGCACTATCAACCGAGCGATCGACAATCTGGAGTTCGAGTCGGCGGTCAACTCCGCCGCTTGTCAGGAGGCCCAGCAGCTCTACGGCGCCGTGGGCCTCGAGCCGCCGTTCTCGGATTGCTCGATCTTCGCCTTCACGCCGCAAGACTCGAGTTTGGTTGACAACACATTCAGGTCGATCAACAGTCAGTTTCCGTTCGACTTTCAGAACGAGCCTGTTTCGCTGAGCGCTTTCATCTCCGTCCCCATCTTCAACAATTTCGATCGACAAGCGCAGGTGGAACAGTCCGTAGCCGCACGTAACGACGTCGACCATCGGGAGCGCGCTCTGGAGCTCCAGATCCGGGCGGACGTGGCCGAAGCCATATACAACCTGGAGACGGCATACAAGACCGTCAATCTACAGAGGGAGAACACGCTGCGAGCGCAGGAAGAGCTGCGTCTATCGCGCGAACGCTACCAGCTCGGCGCCGGGACATTCTTGGAATTGCTCGACTCCGAAGCGTTGACGGCCCAAGCGGAAGTGGACGAGATCAACTCAGTCTACGCCTTTCACCAGAATCTGGCGGCTCTCGAGGCCTCCGTCGGGCGCCAGCTCTACGATAACACGGGAGAATCCCGCAGTGAATAGACGTAAGGTCTTCATCGGTGCTGGTGTCGCAATCGTCATAATCATCTTCGTCGCCCTCGCCCTCCGGCAGGGCCGGCGCGGCGGCGTTGAAGTGCGCGCCGAGGAAGTCAAACGGAGGAACCTGGCATCTGTAGTGACAGCCAGCGGCAGTATTCGCCCTCACCGCAGTGTAGATATTCAGGCTGAAATCTCCGGCCGTATCGTGGACCTTCGGGTCGACGAGGGCGACGAGGCCAATCCGGGTGACACGTTACTGATCATCGATCCAACCACCTATCAGGCGGCCGTGCAGCGGGCCCGGGCGGCGCTCGCCTCCTCGCGGGCAGCGGCGACCGAACGCAGGGCCAGCCGCGATCAGGCGGTGCGCTCGGCGGAGCGCACACGGCGCATCCGAGCCCAGAACCCGGAACTCATATCCGACCAAGAGCTCGATGCAGCCGAGACGAGCCAAGAAGTACAGGACGCCCTTTACGAGGCGGCCAAATACCTGGTGCAGCAGATGGAAGCGAACGTGCGTGAAGCCCGGGACCTGCTGGCCAAGACGGTGATCACCGCGCCCATGGCCGGTCGGGTGACGCGGCTCAACGTCGAGCAGGGTGAGACCGCCATCGTGGGGACGATGAATAACCCGGGCACCGTGCTCCTCACTGTGGCAGATCTCTCCGAGATGGAAGCGGTGGTGGAAGTGGACGAGACGGACATCTCGGCGATAGAGCTGGGCGATAGCACCGCCATCGAGATCGACGCCTTCGAGGACGAGGTCTTCTCTGGGGTGGTCACGGAGATTGCCCATAGCTCGATTCAGGGCGGCATCTCCTCACTTTCCGGGAGGACGACGAGCCAGTCGGTAGACTTCGAGGTCGTGATTCGCCTCGACGATCCACCATCCGCGCTGCGGCCGGACCTATCGGCGACCGCCGACATCGTCACCGCCGTCCGCGATAGCGTGCTCAGCATACCGATCATCGCGCTGACGCTGAAACGCACGGAGTTGATCGAGGAGACCCCGCGCGAAAGCGCGGGCGAGACGATCGCGCTGGTCGAGGAGGAACCGGAGGAGCAAGAGGGCGTCTTCGTGGTAGAAGACAACGTGGCCCACTTCAGGCCGGTGACCGTGGGCATCGCGGGGCGCGACTACTTCGAAGTGGTGGAAGGCCTCGAAGACGGTGACACCATCGTCGCTGGCACATATCAGGCCATTCGCCGCTTAAAAGATGGCGACGCGATCAAGATAAGCCGTTCGAAAAATGGGAAAGCAGCGGATGAGAACTGAGGAAGTTGGATCATGAGCCCTCCCGACAGCAGCCTCATACTCACACGTGGGCTCACAAAGGACTACCAGCTGGGTGCGGAGACGGTCCACGCTCTGCGCGACGTCGACATCCAGATCGATCGTGGCGAGTTCGTGGCGGTCATGGGACCATCGGGCTCGGGTAAGTCGACGCTGCTCAACTTGATCGGTTGCCTCGACACACCTTCCGCCGGCGAGTATTGGTTGAACGGCGAGGAAGTTTCCCAGTTGGATGACAACGAACTCGCCCATATTCGCAATCGCGAGATCGGTTTCGTCTTCCAAACCTTCAATCTGCTCGCGCGAACCACGGCGCTGCATAACGTGGAGCTACCGCTGATCTACGCCGGCGTCTCCGCCAAGGATCGGCGGGCGAAAGCTACGAGAACGCTCGAAGCGGTAGGCCTCGGCGACCGCATCAAGCATCAGCCGAACGAGCTTTCCGGCGGCGAACGCCAGCGCGTCGCCATGGCTCGAGCCCTGGTGAACGAGCCGTCCCTGATCCTCGCCGACGAACCGACGGGCAACCTGGACTCGGCGACGTCGAGAGAGATCATGGAGATCCTGGCAAAGATGCATGAGCGCGGCGAGACGATCATTCTCGTCACACACGAGCGCGATATCGCGAAGTACGCGCACCGCCTGATCGCGCTGCGTGACGGTAAAGTGGAGCGTGACGAGATGACGGCGGGAGCGGCGATTTGAACCTCTGGGAAGCCGTTCGCCTGGCGCTGCAGCAGATCTGGGCACAGAAGCTCAAGTCGTTTTTCACCCTCCTCGGCGTGATCATCGGCGTGACCTTCCTGATCGCGGTGATCTCCGTCGTCGAAGGGATGAATGCGTACGTGGAGAACGACTTCGCCGGGGCGATCTTCGGGATCAACACCCTCCAGGTCAGGCGTGCCAGCTCCAGCAACCGCAGTCGCGAGGACCCCCGCACCCTACGCCGCCAATCGCGCAATCCGGATCTCACCATAGCGGACGCCGAGGCGCTGCGGGAGAACATTCCTGGGATCTGGTACCTGGCGTACGCCAGCGACCGTTTCATGCCCGAGGTCTGGAGCGGTTCGAATCGGCGCAAGAACGTGCGGTTGATCGGGGTCACCGACGAGTATCTGGCGCTTCAGGGCTGGGAGGTCGTAGAGGGACGTGGCGTCAGCCGGATCGATAACGCGCGCGGCATCCGCATGGTGGTGATCGGCGACGCCATCGCCAAACGTGTCTTCCCCGATGGCGATGCCATCGGTCGCGATATCCGGCTGGGCCCCTTCAAGTATCGTGTTGCCGGTGTGCTGAAGCGGCAGGGCGGCCTGATCGGCAACATCCGGGACGCGGCCGTGGTCATTCCCCTGGGCGCCTATCACGCCGACTTCGCCCGGCGGCGGCTCCGCATCGAGGAGATCAACATCAAGTTCCGCAGCCCCGAGGAGATGGAGGCCGGTGAAGGTGCGGTGGTCGAGTTGATGCGGCGCCGACACGAGCTGCGCCCGGCCGAGGAGAACGACTTCGCGATCGAGTCGGCCAGCGACATACTCGCTTTCTGGCAAGGCATTCGTAAAGTGCTGCTGACCGCCCTGCCGGGCCTGGTGTCGGTGGCGCTGGTCGTCGGCGGTATTGTCATCATGAACATCATGCTGATGTCGGTGCTGCAGCGTACGCGTGAGGTGGGGGTGCGGAAGGCGCTCGGCGCCCGGCGCATAGACATCACCCGGCAGTTCTTGGTCGAATCTGCAACGCTGTCAGGCTTCGGAGCGTTGATGGGGATCGCGGTCGGGGTTGGCATCGCGAGCGTCGTCTCGGCGCTGACCCCGCTTCCCGTTCAGGTCTCGTTATGGTCGATCTGGCTGGCGATCGGCCTGGGGATCGTCGTCGGCATCGTGGCGGGTGTCTATCCGGCGGTGCGAGCGGCGCGACTCGATCCCGTCGTCGCGCTGAGGTACGAATGAAGCAGAGGCAGCTATGACAACAAGAGCGCTGAGAGAAGGTGTGACGATCGCTCTCCGGGCTCTACGCGAGAGCAAGGTACGGACGGGTCTGACGATCCTGGGTGTAGCGATCGGCGTGGTCGTGGTGGTGGTGATGGCGGCCGTGATCCAAGGCGTCAACAGCAGCTTCGACGAGGCCATCGCGGCGGCCGGCCCCAACACCTTCTACATCACGCGGACTTCCGGCATCGAGCTCAATACCGGACTAGAAGAAGAGGAGCCCGCGTTTTTTCGCGTGCCTCTGTTCTCTTCCACGTACTCGCGCGAGCTGAGGAAGTTGGGAGCCATAGATGCAGTCTATCCGTTCTCGGATCTCTCCTTCATGGGCCTGAAGCTGAGCGCCGGGACGAACGAGATCAGCGCCAACGTGGTCGCCGTGACGCCCGAGTTCTTGGATATCGATGCGGGCGACATCGTCGAAGGCCGCTTCTACACGCAGATCGAGGAGAGCGCGGGTCGGCCGGTGGCGGTGGTCGACAGCTCCGCCGCTCGTGACCTGTTCGCGCCCCGGAACGCCATCGGCAAGACGTTTCGCATCGGTGATGTGGCCTTCGAAGTGGTGGGTGTCTATAAGGCGCCGCCCAATCTGTTCGCCCAACTCGGCGGCCACCGCGTGTTCGTTCCCTTCCGCACGGGCCAGAAGCACGTGATGAAGAACGCTCGCTTCATCACGTTCGATCACCTGCTGGGCTTCGTCGTCAAGGCAAAGCCGTCGGCCGGGCTCAGCCGCGCGGTGGACGAGGTCATCGCCAAGATGCGGTCGCTACGCGGTCTCGGACCGGCAGCCGAGAACAACTTCGAGGTGCTGACGCAGGACGCCATCAACGACCAGTGGGATCAGCTCACGGCAGCACTGTTCGCCGTGATGTTCGCGTTGTCCAGCGCCGGCTTGATGGTGGGCGGCATCGGCGTCATCGCGGTCATGGTCGTCTCCGTCACCGAGCGAACGAAGGAGATCGGCATACGCAAGTCGCTCGGCGCCACGCGGCGTGACATCCTGTGGCAGTTTCTGGTCGAGGCGGCGACGTTGACCACGGTCGGCGGCGCCATCGGACTCGCCGCCGGCGGTCTCATCTCTTTCGGCTTGACCAGCCTGACGCCCATACCCGCATCGATACCCATCTGGTCGGTCGTCCTCGCCCTGGCAGCCGCGGCCTTCACCGGCATCGTCTTCGGACTCTTCCCGGCCGTACGCGCCTCGCGGATGGACCCCGTGACAGCGTTGCGTTACGAGTAAGAAGAGCGCGCTGCCGAGGGGCGGTCGCCGACCCGGTTCCGCTGCGACCACCGCCCCCTTAGTTTCTCTCCCCGTGATCGATCTGTTGGCGATAACGCCCCACCCCGACGATGCCGAGCTGCTCTGCGGCGGCACTCTGGCCCTGGCCGCCCACCAGGGCTATCGAACGGCTATCCTGGATCTCACCGCGGGCGAGCTGGGCACGAAGGGCACCCCGGAACTGAGGGGACGTGAGGCAGAGAAGGCGGCGGACGTTCTGGGGCTGGCCGCGCGCCGTAACCTGGGCCTTCCCGACGCCCGCATCCAGAACGACGAAGCGAGCCGTACCCGGCTGGTGGAGGCGATCCGCGAGCTCCAGCCGCGAACGGTGATCGTTCCCTACATGGAAGGCCGGCACCCGGACCATCGCGTCGCCTCCGAGCTCGCCTACGATTCCTGCTTCCTCGCCGGGCTCGAGAACTACCCGGCATCCGGGGCAGCGCACCGGCCGCGGAAGGTCATCTACGCGATCGCTTATCGCGAGAACGCACCCAAGCCCACCTTCGTTGTTGACACCAGTGAGATGTTCGAGCGAAAGCTCGAAGCGATCCGCTGTTACGAGTCCCAGTTCGACGGCGCCACCGCCATGGGCGAACTCTTCGGGACGGGCGCTGATTTCTACGATCTCTTGCGCATGCAGGATGCCCACTATGGCTCCCTAGTCCGCGCCGCCTACGGGGAGCCCTTCTACACTAAGGAGACGTTGCGAATCACCGACGTCATCGAACTCCCCGTTCACAGTATCTGACGCGGCTTCCCTCGCACCAGCGAGCCGTTATTTTCAAGACACCATGAACAAACGAGTGTATCTCGACTATTCGGCGACGACCCCAGTGCGCCCTGAAGTATCGGCCGCCATGACACCTTATCTGGCCGAGTGTTTTGGTAACCCTTCAAGCATCCATGCGCTGGGCCGGGAAACGCGCATGGCGATCGAGGAAGCCCGCGACCGGCTCCGCGCGGCGCTGGGCGGCGGCGGCTCGCTCGCGTTCACGGGCTCTGGAACCGAGGCCGACAACCTGGCCGTGCTGGGCTTCGCCCGCCGGAATCCCGGCGGTTGCATCGTCCGCTCGAACATCGAACACAAAGCGGTGATGGAGTCGACGCGGGCGCTGGTCGAGACCGGTTACGATGTCCGGGTGGCGCCGGTCGATGAGCGCGGGGTACTGCAACTCGAAGAACTTCGCGTGCTCATCCCGAACGATCGGCCCACACTGGTCTCGGTGATGTGGGCGAACAACGAGACGGGCGCCGTACAGCCCGTGGCGGAGATAGCCGCGACTTGCCAGGAACGAGGAGCGCTCTTCCATTCGGACGCGGTGCAGGCGCTGGGTAAACTAGATACAGCATCTGCCGGCGTCGATTTCGATCTGATCGCGGTCTCGGCCCACAAGATCGGCGGTCCGAAGGGTGTCGGCGCACTCTGGATCCGCGAAGGAGTGGAACTCGAACCGCTCGTTTACGGCGGCGGCCACGAGGGCGGGCTGCGCTCGGGAACGCAGAACGTGGCGGGCGTAGTCGGCTTCGCCCGGGCGGCGGAACTGGCGGCCGCCAAGCTGGATTCAGAGAGCGAGCGCTGGCAGGCGCTCCGGGATCGTCTGCAAAGGGGCCTGAGGGAAGCGCTGCCCGAGATCGTGGTGAACGGAGGAGACGCGCCCCAGCGGTTGCCCAGCGTCCTCAACATTTCGGTGCCGGCCATCGACATCGAGGGACTCCTGACCTCACTCGACCTTGAGGGAATCTGCGTCTCCTCGGGCTCGGCCTGTACCACCGGCTCGGTGAAGCCTTCCCACGTGATCAGCGCCATGGGACGTCAGGGCGACCTGGCGAGCAACACCATCCGTTTCAGCCTAGGTTGGCCAAGCGAGGAGAGCGACATCGATTACGCGCTGGAGGTCTTTCCCCGATTGGTGCGGCGGGTGAGAGGATGAGTCTTAGCCGGAAAGGCGCGCGAGTGTTGGTGGCTATGAGCGGCGGCGTCGACTCATCGCTGGCGGCGGCGCTTCTGGTCGAGCAGGAATACGACGTCGTCGGCGCGACGATCAAGACGTTCTGCTACGGCGAAGTGGCCGGTTCGGCGAAGAGTTGTTGCGGGCTGGAGGGGATCGCCGATGCGCAGGCTGTGGCCCATGCGCTGGGCATCCCGCACTACGTCTTCGACCTGGAAGAAGAGTTCACTCGTGACGTGATCGACGACTTTGTCTCCGAGTACTCGAAGGGGAGGACGCCCAATCCGTGCGTACTCTGCAACTCATACACGAAGTTCGGCGACCTTCTGCGCCGGGCGCGCATGTTGGGTTGCGAGCGGATCGCGACGGGACACTACGCGCGTGTGGATCGCTCGAACGGCGTGACCCGGCTGCTGCGGGCCCGGGACCGGGCTAAGGACCAGACGTACTTCTTGTGGGGGATAGCCCCGGAGGCGCTGGAGATCCTGGAGCTGCCGTTAGGCGATCTGCAGAAGTCAGAAGTGCGCGAAGCGGCCCGCGAGCTGGGGCTACGCACGGCGGATAAGCCGGAAAGCTTCGACATTTGCTTCGTCCCCGATGGCGATTACGCCGCCTTTCTGGCAACCCGGCTCGATGCGACACACCCCGCCTTCCAACCGGGACCGGTGGTCACCATCGACGGCGCCGAGGTGGGCAGCCACGATGGCTACTCCCACTTCACCATCGGCCAGCGGAAGCGGCTGCCCGGTGGTTTTTCCGAACCGATGTACGTCGTTCGGATCGAACCCGAGTCACGGACCGTGATGATCGGGCCCGCCGAGGCTCTTACCTCGAAG
>SDBV01013270.1_pt1 | contig 10501 bp, 8 predicted proteins | sample 2277081 | NCBI WGS metagenome assembly SDBV01 (sample SAMN10402039, study PRJNA504765) | marine sediment metagenome | isolation source: marine sediment core GS10_PC15, 223 cmbsf | place: Arctic Ocean: Southern Knipovich Ridge | collected 2010
GACTCAAGGTGTATGCTCCCAGACTCTAGAGTAAATTTAGCTTTAGCTTGGAAAGGGCGTTTATCCTCAGTATTATCTCTTATTTTTCCAACAAACAGTCATATTGTGCAATGAGGTCTGAAAAACTGCTAACATTTTAACGAAGACTCCTTAAACCTAAGTCAAGGTGTCATGTATTCTTGCCTATCACCCTCCCCCATTACTCAGTAAGAGTCAGCCAAACCATGTTTCGCAAAGTAGGTCTTCTGGGTGAAAATAAGAAACAGGCATTGCCACCCAGAGATTGACAATATTCCTAAAGAGGACTAGACTGAAGCCCCAATATGTAAAATAACCTCAAAATTAAATACTGGTATAAAGAAATGATAAGGGTAGATAAGGGTACTGGAACCGCTAATTATATTGTGGTGGCTGGTGCCCTTGTTGGGTTTTAACAGGAGAAGCGAGTCATAGGTAAGCTTTGTATTGCCATACTGTTGTTAGTAGTCTTATTGACTGCGAATATTCTAGCGAGTCGTACAGGTCTATCTGACGATACTGCTAAGGATATATATGATACTATTATTGAATTAAATCCTTTTACACTTCAGATAGGGAATGACACTTTAATGACGTGTAACCTATCTAGCTGGCTACCCTGAGACAGGTAGTAAAAATGAATCAGCCATCCACTGGGATATGATATGCGACCTGCGCGAAGGCGGCGAGATATGGATTGATAACGAATGCTTTTACCAAAATGGTAAAATTATGATTGATGTTTAGGTGATCTATCCTCTGAAGCTAATCCAGTTATAACGTTAGTCTAAGAGGATAAATGTAAGATCAAGCGAATTACCCTGCTGGCACGAGAGGAGATAGCTATACAGTAGCCGTAATGGGCGAAAGGGATGGAAATATGATTAAAGTAGCCTCAATACAACTATGGCATAACGATGGTGATTCCAAGGAAAACAGGATAGCCCATGCGGAACAGTTGATTGACAGTGTTAGCGATTCCGACCTTATTTTGTTACCCGAGGTATGGAATATCGGCTGGTGGTCATTTGATATGTACCATGAAGACAGCGAAACCCTTCAGGGAGAAACAATCTCCAGGATTGCCGCAAAGGCAAGAACAGTGAATGCCTATATTTTAGCTGGTAGCATCATTGAGAGAAGGGATGACTCCCTTTACAATACGGCGGTTTTTTTAGACCCCAAAGGGCAGATTGTGACCACATACCGTAAAATGCACTTGGTGGGATTTACGGGGGCCAGAGAGGTAGAGTTAGTGACTCGCGGAGAAGAAATCGTTACCGCTAAGACGGATTTAGGGGTCATGGGTTTTGCTACATGCTATGATCTCCGTTTCCCGGAGCTTTTCCGCCAAATGGCTGTAAATCGTGGTGTAGATATTTTCCTTCTCGTAACAGCCTGGCCGATAGTAAAGCTGGATAATTTCCGGGAGCTGTGCTATGCCCGGGCTATTGAAAACCAGTGTTTTCTGGTCTCCTGCGGTATGGCTGGTATCAATCGGGGTCAGCAATATCTGGGACATAGTGCTATTGTTGACCCAACGGGTATATCTATCGCTAGTAGCGGTACCGCTGAGAGCGTGGTCAGAGCCGAGATAGATATAGCCGAGGTTTACAAGATTAGAGAATCTATGCCGGCTCTCAAAGACAGGTTTCTCTCTGTATAAAAAGGGGCATTCTACCGCTGTACTAACATAGGGATGAGACTATACATATGACATATGACCTATGCCCTCAGCCGGTTCATAAATAGCTACGGTTTAATCCGCTCATATATAGATAGATGTTTATTATATGTGTATGGCCTCACTTCTGAGATCCAGTGCCCTCTATCAGCTTCTTTCCAAAAGGCTTCCGACGTCGCAACCTCAGGTTGTTCAATCTCATATACGGCTACATACTGAGGATGTCCTTTCGTTGATGTCTTATATCGAGTGACGTTAATCATTCCCGGAACCGTCATTAGTTGTGGCATATGCTCTGTCTCATATAGCTCGTTAAATAATGCTTCCTTATGCTCTTCTACATCCATCATTGCCATAAACAAGTAGTTGGTTGTCCATTTAAGCTCTTTACTGCCACCAGCCCAGGTATAGAGGGCGTGGTAGCTGTTCATTGTGTGGGGCTGAATTTCTTTCATCCAGCGGCTGGTTCCTACCGCCTTTTTCCATTTTGCTGTTTCCCGTATATCCGGGTTATCAATCTCATATATTGCCAGGTATTTAGGCTCAGAACGGAGCTTGGTCCAGTAGCGGACAGCATTGAGTACACCCGGGACCCTTTTCAGCTCTGGCACATGTTCACTATCATACATTTCATTAAAGAGCTTATCCTTATCGTGCTGCACATCCATTCTCACAAAAAACAGGTAATTACTAGACATATCATTAAACCTCTCGCTTGTTCCATTTATTCCTGGTCCAGTTTATTAACTAGGATTTCCCTATTTCAGCTCGCCTAGCATAGTATATTATATACTATCATATCATAAGTGGTTTATCTTATATTATTAACCAGTGCTTATTAATAGCCCAAAAGGAGAGAGGGAATATTATCAGGTGTGTCCGCATAGCGCCAAGAATCATTGTCCTCCGGCCGCTGAGGTTATTCTAAGTGGCGTTGTGACTTAAGAAGTGGTATCACTATTGGGGGCAGGTCAAAATAACGAAAGGCTAAAAAGGTTCCTTTTTTATTTCATCTTCTCACGTCTGCCCTTCAGGCGTAATTAATGGCGGACCTTTTTATCGCTAATGGTGGTTCAGGCGCAGGAATTACACAAATATTTAAATAATCAAAAATCTGATATCTAATATTGACAATACTTGACAATACTTGACAAATATATAACTCTATGTTATGATAATTCCAAATGATAAATATAGAGAGATATAATTTCTTGACTGTTCAACAGGCAGCTCAAAGAATGGGTGTTTCTAGGCAAACCATTTATTCATGGATAAATGACGGGCTGATAAAAACGATTAGAACACCTGGTGGTAGATTGAGAATACAAGAAGACCAATTGATGGTTATAGAAAAGCAACCAGAAATTATTAACGAAGGTGACGATGAACATTACCAGATTAAGAATATTTCTGGTCGAATTCCTGATCTGACTGAACAGATGGGAACTAAGGAAAAATATTGGTTCTTGGAATCTTCTAATGATTGGTACTGGGACTATAGTGGTGAGAGATTCCTTTTTAAATCCGGACGAGAAGCAACTGGTGAAAACTGGGCAGAAAAAATTGCGGCTGAATTGTGTGATTTGCTGGATTTACCTCACGCTGATTACCACTTGGCTAATTATTATGAATTAATGGGGGTAATTACGCCGAGCTTTGTTCCAGACGGAGCAAGATTTGTACCTGGAAACGAACTATTAGCTGCAACTAATAGACAATATGAAAAAACAAAACGGTATAAACAAAGAGAGCATACTTTAAGAACTGTGGCAAAGTATTTAGGTAGCGATAAGATACAGTTGCCCATTGGCTTAACGATCACTGGTGATATTAAGTTAGCCATTGATGTTTTTGTTGGATACATTATGTTAGACACTTGGATGGCGAACACTGATCGACATGCTGAAAATTGGGGGGTAATATTTAATCCTAGTGATGGCACTATATCTTTAGCTCCTACTTTTGACCATGCATCTGCCCTTGGTAGGGAATTAACTGATGAAACAAAAAAAATAGGATTAGAAACCAACGACAAAGGAAGAACCATTGAAAGATACATTGAAAGGGGGAGGTCAGCATTATATTTGACACCTATGAGTAGTAGATCAATGCTAACAATAGATGCGCTTGATGCAATAGCTCACATTAGGCCTAGTGCAGCATTATTTTGGCAAAATAGGCTGAAAAATGTGCTGGTATCAGATACTATTAGCATAATTGATAAAATCCCTGATGAATTGATTACACAGACTTCAAAGAAATTTGCCATTAGATTATTGGAACTAAATAGGGAGAGAATTTTAAATTTAGAAATTGTTACCTAATGGAGCGTGATTATGATTAAAGAGAAATTGTACTTAGCTTGGCAGGATCCAAAGAACAGAAATTGGTGGCCGGTTGGTATGCTCACGTATGATGATAACAATACTTATCGTTTTTTCTATACAAAAGGTGCAAAAGAGTTAACGGACATGGGAATCTTTGAGCCTTTTGCGAGAATGAAGAAATTAGACGCTGTCTACAAATCAGGTGACTTGTTCCCTCTCTTCACAAATAGGATTCTGTCGGATTCCAGACCAGAATATAAGAGGCATTTAGATTGGTTAGGTTCAACGGTAGAAGGAAATAAACGCTTGTCAATTCTGGCTATGACTGAGGGTATTAGGGGAACGGATACCTTGGAAGTATTTAGGTGCCCAAAAGAAAATGCAAAAGGTGAGTATGAAGTAGTATTTCTAGCCCATGGACTGCGATATTTGACGAAAAGCGCTATCAATAGGCTTAATAATCTTCATAAAGTTGATCAATTGTATCTAATTTTTGATATGCAAAATGCATACGATAAAACGGCCATGGCCTTGCGTACGGACGATCCTGTTGAAATTGTTGGGTATTGCCCGCGTTATCTTAGCCCCGATTTTCTCGCTCTATTGAAAGAATATGGGACTAATAACGTAAAAGTGTCTGTGGAACGAATTAATGCCGAAGCGCCATTAAATCTAAGGTTGGTATGCAAGATCGTTTCACCATGGCCAGTGGATAATGTTCCTTGCTCTGATGAAAAATACCAACCTATTGTGGAGAATCTTAGTGAGGAGATCCAAAAAGCAAGTAAGACTCTTGCAGTGTTCAACAAGAGCCTTACTTCGCAGTCCAGAGAGGACTCTAAGAGTGTAACTAGCTATGATAATATCAATAGTAACTCGAAAAGTCAAAAGGTAAGGTCGATTACCTCCTCAAAGGACGAGTATAAGAAAGGAGGTAAGTAACTGTGAACCAATATGGATATGGAAGAAAGAAGGAACTGAAAGTGGCGAAATCTCTGCGTGGAAAAGGTGCCTCAGTAAAAGTTAGCCCTGGTAGCAGAGGTGCTGCAGACTTGAAAGCGTCTTTTTCTCCCACAAGAAAGTGGAACATTCAGGTAAAAGCTTCTAGGGGACCTTCACCAGCTTCTCCTTCAAGGAGAGACTCGGGGCGTTTGAAGCAAGGCGCCTCAAGGTCCGGTGCAACGCCTGTTGTTGCAAAGGTAACTCCAAAAGGAACCACCTATAGGTCAGCACGTACTGGAAGGACGTTGAAACCATAAGACGTCTGGGAAATCTAGAGGCGAGAGGGTGGGATATTAATATTAATCCTGCCCTCTCTCTTTAGAGGTATGATTCAATCACAAAAACCAAACCCGGTTACGCTGCTAGAAAAAAGTGCAATGAATTCAATGCCTAAGTATTAAGCATGTAAAATGTAATGATAAAAGGAACCTTCGTAAATCCGCGAGTTTCGCAACAAGCTATATTGTGAAACGCCCAATTAATCGCTAGAAAAAGGTCCGCTAAATATCATGCCTGATATCCACGCCTGATCTACCCAAGTAAAAAAGGAACCTTTTTAAGGGTCCAATTACTTGATATTTTGTACTAGAAATACTAAAATCAGGGTGTCGGTTGACCTAGTGTCTTGACACCCTGATTCTCTTCAAAACTCCCCGGTAGGGAAAGTCTTCCAGTCTTGGTAGGCCGTACAGGTCTCGAACCTGTGACACCCTGATTAAAAGTAAGGTAATCCTATATCGTAACGGGAAAATAGCTAATATTTAGCTAACCAACTAAATGAAACGGAATGTAACAGGATGGTATATTACGCACGAAATAGGGTTTTCCTCATTGACGCTACAATACCAATTTGAACGCAAAACTACTATTCGATACACTGGCACACAGTTTCCTAAACCGCGTGCCCGGGTTCGAGTCCCGGCAGGGGTACCACTTTCAGCCTCAATTTTGGCAATTTCCCCTGATAAAGAAAGTCCGAAGTATGTGAACTTAGAATACTGAACGGCAAGCAGCCACTTAGGCGGGCGGTGGGTTAGATGAGGCTAGCAGCTGATGTGGGAGAAATTGAAGCCACAGTAATTCTTGAAAGAGAATGGGGAAATAGGATACCAATTAGCATTATCAAGAAAGGTATACTAAGTAAAGCTATGTTCTCACATATTAATTAGATTGGATGGTTATTTGATAGCTAGAAATATCCATATTTAGAATCATAGGGAATTGGATAGTAAGGGAATTTGGTCAATTATGTTATTGGGATAAAGGGGTAAATATTATAATGACGTTTTTTGAGCTCTGTCCATCAATATTGGTAGGGTTTCAGATATAGAAACTAGTTTCCATCCGGGAGCAACTCTGACATTCAAGGGAACTATTTCGTCTTCTTTGTACCAGCCCCTAGGTTCTACCTCAGCAGCATGCTCTGGTTCTACCGTTACGTTGAGTTTATATAGTGTGTTCCATATCGCTGTGACAGTATTAGCTCTATCCATTAGGACGGGGGATTCTGACGACCATCCTACATGTTCCTTTCTTATCCCGTTGCTTACCTCAATTTTCAATACATGATACCCAAGATTCACTTCTTCTCCTTTATTATACCAATTATCTTCGCTAAATCTTCCATAGTCACTATTTATTGTAAGATAGTATTCTGTCTTCCATTCAGCATCAACAGTCTTAGGGTAGTCCATAATTATTGGTAAATTCAAGGACCATCCTGTATGAGTATGTCTTGTCCCGTTTTCTTGAACGATACCATTTGAAACAGACGGATAGGCTTCATACCCTTCATCGTACCAAATCGAGTATTGCGCGGTATCATAGTATGAATTTACTGTAAGTAAATATTGAGTTTTCCAATCGGCTATAATTTTCTTAGAACTATTCATAATAATGGGTGAATTTTCTGACGATCCAGTGAATATATGCTTGACTCCATTTTCTTCAACTATAACAGGACCCATTGTAGATTCAGCCTCTGTACCCTCGTCGTACCAACCCTCACCTTTTACATCACCGTATAGACTCTCTATTTCAAGGTAGTATCGTGTCTTCCATATAGCATTTACCACTCGGTCTTTAGTCATAGTTATAGGAGGTTTAATATCCCAACTAACAAATTTACGCTTAATACCATCCACTATTAGCTCTTCTTGGGATATTAAAGGGATAACTTCATCACCTTCATCGTAATATCCTGCACCTTCAGCAGTGACTTGTGGAATATGTGTGTTAATCGTTAGTTGGTACTGGTCCTGATATTTTATAGGTGATGAGAGATTAGACAAGAATAACCATGCTATTAGGGCAATAAAGAGGCCCCCAAGAAATCCGGGCCATTGGCCATATATTCCCCTTATAATTTTATGATCAGATTTCATATACTTATATTAGTTTGGATTATACTTCAACAGCATTAATATAACAGTGTTCTTTTAAATCAACAACATCACTAAGTCTATATTTTGAATAATAGTGTAAAATCCAGTGGCTCAGGACTGAACTCTGAATAAATAAATGGTGGCACTAATTTGGCACTAATGATATTAAAAGTAATACAAAAAATGGAGATTTTGTAGCTAAAATAGGGACAGGCACAAAACAGCAGTTTGGCTTTAAAGTTAATAAAAAACAAGCCTATTGGCAGACTTCGGAACCGAGAGTATTTTTCTAGTTTTTGCTAATCCTTTTGCTAATCCATTCGGCAACTCTTGGTATAAAATTACGGTAGTCAGTGGACGACCGGTCATCAAATTAGCTACAAAACGGCATATGGTATGATGTCAAAACACAGGGTAACAAAGCCCTAGGCGAATTCCTGAACCGCGTGTCGGGCGTTCGAGTCACCCCAGGGATACCAGTTAATTTTTGTGGTAAATTATGGTAAGATATATTACTGGAAATTAGGAGTGTAGCTCAGTTGGTTTAGAGCAGCGGTCTCCAAAACCGCAGGTCGGGGGTTCGAGTCCTCCCACTCCTGCCAGATTATAGCCGAGATGGTGGAATGGTAGACACGCTAGCTTGAGGGGCTAGTGAGCGACAAGCTCGTGGGAGTTCAAATCTCCCTCTCGGCACCATAAAAGAAACAGAATTGGTGACTTCAAAAGTAGCCACTGGTAAAGAAAGAGATTCCACTTGACGATAAGAAGCTAAGAAAGGTGTTGAAAATACCAGGATTACCTTTTTGCAGCCTAAGGGGACGAAGGCATTAATAGAATTAGTTGAGTCAAGGGAGTGATATTATGGCGGAAGATGATAAACAAATAAAAGATAAACTACTAACCGAGTTACGAGAGCGCCGTGAAAAGATTAAGGAGATGGGGGGTAGGGAAGGTGTGGAGAGACAGAAAAGGCGAGGTAAGTTAACTGCTCGGGAGCGAATAGAGAGATTACTGGATAAGGGGACTTTCTGCGAGATTGGAATGTTTGCTAAAAATAGAGGCACTGCCTTTGGTATGGATAAAAAAGATGTGCCGGCAGATGGAGTAATTACGGGCTATGGGAAGATCGATGGCAGAAAGGTCTATATCTTCTCTCAGGACTTCACCAGCATAGGTGGGACTCTATCAGAAATACATGCCAAGAAAATCTGCAGTGTAATTGAGAGCGCCACTAAGGCAGGCTGTCCCATTATAGGGATAAGTGACTCTGGGGGAGCCAGGATTCAGGATGGCGTGGATGCCTTGTCTGGTTATGGTCAAATCTTCTTCAGGAATACCTTAGCCTCTGGGGTAATCCCTCAGATATGCGCCATCATCGGTCCGTGTGCCGGTGGGGCGGTGTATTCCCCGGCACTGATGGATTTCATATTTATGGTTAAAGGCATAAGTTATGCTTTTATCACTGGCCCAAGGGTGATTAAGGCGGTGCTAGGGCAGGAGATTAGCGATGAGGAGCTTGGTGGTGCTAATGTGGCTCAGAGTAAGGCGGGGGTTGCTTGTCGCTCTGAAAATAGTGAGGAGGAATGTTCACAAAATATCAGGGAGCTGCTGGACTATCTGCCATCAAGTAATAAAGAGAAGCCTAAAAGGGTTGATTGGGGAGATGTCCCAGACAGAGCGGATGCCCAGCTATTTGATGTTGTCCCGGCAAATCCCAGAGAGCCATATGACATGCATAAGATAATTGAGAGGGTGTTTGACCAGAGAAAGGACGGGAAGAAAAATTACTTTGAACTATTTCCGCAGTTTGCCACCAATATAATCACCTGTTTCTCCAGATTGAACGGGTGGTCAGTGGGTATAATAGCTAATCAACCGATGTCAAAGGCAGGGTGTTTAGATATTGATGCCTCTGATAAGGCTTCTCGGTTTATCCGATTTTGTGATGCCTTCAATATTCCGGTTATCAACTTAGTTGATGTGCCCGGGTATTTACCGGGAACAGACCAGGAGTGGGGCGGAATAATTAGACACGGAGCCAAGATGCTTTATGCCTATTCGGAGGCTACGGTACCCAAGATAACCATCACTATCAGAAAAGCATACGGTGGCTCCTATCTTGGAATGTGTTGTAAGGATTTAGGGGCTGATGTTGTGTTCTGTTGGCCTACTACTGAACTCGCTGTAATGGGACCAGAGGCAGCCGCCCCCATAATATTCAGAAAAGAGTTGGAAAAGGCGGATAATCCACAGGAATTGTTACAGCAGAAGATAAAGGAATACCGAACTATGTTTGCCAATCCATATAGAGCTGCTGAGCATCTACATGTTGACGATATTATTGAACCAGCAGAAACAAGGCCGAGGCTCATTCAGGCATTGGAAATGGTAATAGATAAAGTGGAACGAAGGCCGGAAAAGAAGCATGGTATTATACCGGCATGACATCTGCCCCCAGTGTATATATAGTTTATATACAAGGAAAATAAAGCTTTTTGAGTTTGAAGCCAAAAATATTTTCCGCAAGTACGGAATAGCAACTCCCAGGGATAATATCACCAGCAATTCAGATGAAGCTGGAGTGATAGTTGCGGAAATAGGTAAACCTGTAGTATTAAAGTCGCAAGTATTGGTATCGGGCAGAGGCAAGTCTGGCGGAATAATATTTGCCAATGATGCTGCTGAGGCTAAAAAAGTAGTATCATGCCTTATTGGTAGTAGCATTAAGCATTAAGGGAAACATGGTAAATAGCTTGTTGGTTGAAGAAAAACTAAACATCGTTGAGCGGTTTTATGCTTCAGTAGCTATAGATAGACAAGTCTAGCGTAAAAAGTAGTCGGTTCCCACATGCTCCGAGCTTCATTGCTTTAAAAGGAGGATTCAAATGCAACAACTTGAATTCGAAAAATATATTGATAGGGAATATCTTATCAAAACACTACAAAAACTGTTAAGAATTGACTGTTCTGTTCCGCTTGGACCTGAGACCCTTATGAATCCGGATGACCCAAAACTTATTCACTATGTTCAAGAAATCATTAGACCTGAACTCCATAATATTGGCATTTATAGCATTTATGATATG
>SDBV01013271.1_pt1 | contig 10501 bp, 7 predicted proteins | sample 2277081 | NCBI WGS metagenome assembly SDBV01 (sample SAMN10402039, study PRJNA504765) | marine sediment metagenome | isolation source: marine sediment core GS10_PC15, 223 cmbsf | place: Arctic Ocean: Southern Knipovich Ridge | collected 2010
AAATCTAAGGAATTTAAGCTAGATAAATTATCTAAGCCTTCTATCTTATTCGATGTTAAAGACGGTAAAAAGGGAATATTTTTGTTCAAAAACGGAGAAAAGGAAGAGAGAAAAAAAAAATAGGAATTAAACTTACAATATACTTTTTCCCTGCTCAAATATTTTCAGTGCTTCTTCTAAGGTAAACCTAATAAAAGCTGAGACGCTTTTAAACTTGTTATCTTGCGGATTTTTTCGACGATTCACCTTGACATATCTTTGAACCCACTATTTAAGCGCAGGAGATAGAGAAACACTTTGTTGATCAATTTTTTTCTTTGATAGATATTTTTTTGATGTTGTCACTATTTATACACTTTTATAATGGTTTTTGTCTACATTGACATATTAAAGACTCATTTAAATATATTTCCCATAAAAAAACGTGAATATAGACTTGTTCAACATCTCTTAATCCCAGAAGGACTTTTAACATAGAGAAAGTGTTTTGAAATGATAATTTTCATGATTTTTATTAAGACTTGTTTGGAAAAGCTCCATATAAGGAGATTGTAGCTCGTTTAGAAATGGATTGAATTATTAACTCCTAAAATATAGTATTTTACCGTGTTTTCCACTATTTATTTGGAATGTACCCTTTAATTAGCTTAGTCATTCTATTGTATTTTTCACTTTCTAGATTAGAATAGGATTTGTCAAACTTTGACATCTCAGATTTATTATTAAGCATCCAATAAAAATAATAATGATTTCTATCCTTTGAAGTTTTAAGGAGATTAAAATGCTCATAATTAGAAATACTTCCTTTTCTAATTACATTTTTAGGAAGCGTTTTTTTTACAATTCGACATTGCCCTGGATGAATTTTTTTTTGAGATTTCTCATTATCCATAAAAGCATTAAGGTATGCATCTCCGTAAAAAGGATTTTTACTAATTCCATGGAACTCCAACTTCTCAGTACATTTTAATGAGCCATAGGCGATTGAGCTTGTCAACATTACATCGTCCTTGATCATGGCTAAATTAATATCCTTAATCACTTCTAGTATTAAATTCAGTGATTCACGTTTTAACTGCAAGCCTTCGTCAATTTCTTCATGTTCTCTATTCACAAAAAGGATTCCACAATCAGACACAAATATTCCTTGTACTTGAGCTTCTTCTCCGAGTCGAAGTTTATCAAGAACTTTATAACCACTTTGATAAAATTCATATACAACATTAGCTACACGTTCTTTATCTTTCATCATATTTTTAAATCCCGAGATATCGACAAAAGCTACGTAAGTGTTTCCTTCATAATTATAAATTCCCATTTTTAAATCCCTTTTCCAATTATATACTTTTTTGACATTTTCCGAACCGTAAATTTGTTGATTCCAAGGTTGAGCAAATAATAACAATGTCTTATCTGAAAATTCCTTAATTGAGTTTACTAAGTCTGATCAAAATATTATTCTATTAACGAAATACTTGAAATATCCTTTTCATTTTTATTCACTTTAAAAAATCTATCAGCAAGACTTTGAAAATTTTCATTATGTGTAATAATAATCATCTGTGTAAAAGTACTTACATTTTCTAAACATGAAATTAAAACATCGATTGATTTTGAATCTAAATGAGCAGTGGGCTCATCAAGAAACAAGATTTTAATTTGAGACATCACCTCAACAACAGCTAAACGGAGTGCTAAAGCAATTATTATACTTTCTCCTCCTGATAAATGGTTTGCTGATCGCTTTTTATTGGACCTATTGACAGTTATACTATATGACTCATCAACAAAAATATCTTCTAAAGTAAAATTCTTACCTAAATCAGTTAATAATTCATTTGCTCTATGATTAAGTTTATTTAAGCGTATTCTACGCACGGTTGGAATAAACTCATCAACGATATTATGTAATGATTGACATATGCTGTTTTCTTTATTCAATTCTTCTAAGTGTAATTGTTCATTTACAAATTCTTCTTCAAGTTTTTCAAGAATTGATACATCTATTGATAGTTCTTCAATTAATTTCTCTATATTATAAATCTCAGTTTTTAATTCAATTTTGCGCTCACTTTTTTTATTAAATTCATTAGTTTTTTTATTAAAATCTTCTGGATCGAACTCTTTCAAAAGATCTTCAAATTTTAACTCTTCTTCACTTACTTTATCATTTTTTTTATTCCATTGATTAGCATCTGATAACATAGAGGCTAATAATCGTATATCCTTTTCAATATTTTTAATTGTTATTGAGTTCTTATCTCTAAGTTTAGTATATTCATCAATTTTATCAAAATCAATCAATTTTATTGTTTGATATTGACTTTCAAATTCAATAATCTTATTTTGTATTTCTTTATATCTTTTATGAAGATCTTTTAGTTCTCTAAATAAATCCGGTAATTTTTGTTTAGAATAATAACATTTAATTAATGGGAGTATTAGTAAATATGAGAAAAATACAGTTAATACTAATGGTAAAATAACTGTTAATCCTATGAACGGTATAAAAAATGATGTTAAACCTAAAATGATTAAAATTCCAAGAAAAATCCATGTCTTTTTTAACTGAAAATTTAATCTTACCTTATTTTTATAAAGATCTATTAACGGAAAATCTTTAGCTTGCTTATTTTCTATCTCTTGATCATCATTAGTTACATCTTTAATTTTTTGAAGGATTTTTTCTTTATTTTCTAATGTATGTGATAAAATGGCTTTAGAATGTTTTAAATTAACCTTATAATCTTCTTTTAATTTCTTTTTATGATTTAAATCATTTATCTGTTCTAAATAATCTTCATTTTGTTTTGCAAGAACCTGTTTATTATCATCAAGTTTATCACTTTCAATAGTTAAACTCTTTAACTTAGAAAGTGATATGTTTTCTTGAGTACTCCGAAAACTTAATTTATTCATCTTCTCAGAATATTCTTTTTCAAGTTCAATTAAATCGTTGTTATTTTGCTCAATCGATTGAGTTAGTTTTCGATATTGTTCATTCTTAGGCTTTAATTTTTTAAGCTCGCCATCAAGAATTTTCCATTGTTTACTAACATTTTCTAATCTTTTATTATTCTCTTCTATTTCTTTTAGATTTTTATTATATTTTTCTCTTTTTGGTAATAATTCGTTTATTCTTTCTTTTTTATCTTTTTTTTTTCTCTCTTTTTGTTTAATTTCTTCATTGTAATTTTTAATTACTTTATTTAGATCCTTAACAGTTTTTTGATATTTATGAATATCTAACAGCTTATCAAAAATTTTTTTCCGATCTTCCCTATCATTAGAGAGAATTTTTATCATTTGCCCCTGTTCTGCATAGATAATATTTCTAAACGTATCTGAATCAAGACCGAATATTTCCTCAATTTTAGGAGTTATCTCCTTATGTCCTAATCTTTCAGTTTTACCATTTTTACGCAATATATCTTGTTGTTTCTTTGAATTTACGTGTCGTAGAACTGATATTGTATCATTAAAGGATGCTTTAAATTCCAATTCTATTTTTCCTATCTTTTTATCATAAGTAACCAAATCTTCTTGATTACCTTTAAGATATTTATTGTAAAGACAAAAAAATAATGATTCAAGTATAGTTGTTTTACCAGAACCAGTTTCTCCAATAATTATATTTTTTCCTTTACCAAAATTAACTTGAATTGGAGTTTTGTTTGTTTTATAAGATTTAATATTTGTTAATTTAAGACTTGTAAATAATATATTTGTCATAATCCTCCTCTATTTGTTTTTAGGGATTTAATCACATCTTTAATATCTTGCGAATCTTTGATAATTAATTTTTTTCGTCTTGACGTTATTTCTACGATTTTATTAATAGCATTTTCGATTACCGGAATTTCTTCTTTATTATGCTTATTTTCAATTATTTTTCTTAATATATCATCATATTCCTCAACATCTATATCTTCTGAAATAGAATTGGTATCAATTTGATTTTTTATTTGAATATTAAGAATTTTATTTCCAAGTTCCATTATCCGTTCACATTTAATTTCCTCTTTATTACCTGATATAAGATTTCCTTTAAGCTCTAATCGTAACAATCCACCTTTAGTGTTGTTTTCTTTTACAACTTCTTTCAGTTTTTGATTAATATATTCAGGATTACTATCTGGAAATGTTAGTTCTTGTTTACTACAATGTCTAACAGGAATTTCAATTGGATAAAAAGTAATTTTATGATCTTTTTTAGAAATTCTTATATCATAAAAGTATTTAACGAATTTATTTTGTTTTAATGAATAATTTGGCCATTCATTAGCGCTCACATAATTAGTAGAACCGGGACAAAATACATTACTTCCAATAACATCTTTTTCATGAAGATGACCAACATTTATTATATTGAAACCAAGTTCTAATAATTGTTGAGGAGGTATTATTTCTTTGTAATCATCAGTAAAAGTATGAGTAAGAAGGATATTTATTTTTTTTTTGTTTAAAGGATATTGCTTTACTAATTCATAAATTTTCTTTATTGTATTACTCTTATAACCACCAACTCCATAGATATTGACTCCGGTAGCTTTATCTTTTATTACTGAAAAACGTATATAATGTATAAATCCAAGTTCATGTAACTCATCTAAGATACAATTTTCTCCTTCACGATCAGCCAACATTGAACCGTCATGATTCCCTCGTACAATATAGATTGGTAATGAAAGATTTTTTAGTATTTTATAACAATTTAACCGTGTATTCGAATTAACTGTATGACCATGAAACATGTCACCTGAATGAAGTAAAAAATCAGGTTTAGGATTACTATCTTTGATAAAAGTCTGAATAAATTCAACAGATCTGAAAAAATCTTTATATAATTCATTTTTATTGTATAATTCACAACCTAAATGCCAATCTGCTGTATGAATAATCCTTATATCATCTTCATAAGAATTTATATTTTTATTACTCATTAATTGGACGTTCCCTCCAAATTTCAATAATAAATTCTCCTAAAGAGGTTAACTTAACTTTCATTTTTCGACCATTTTTTTGAACATTAACATAATTTTGTTTTGCTAACTTTCTTATAAAATAAGAGGTTTTAGCTATCCCTTTAACATTATTTTCTATATCATCCACTAGTTCAGCTAAATCACTAAATGAATTAACATTACCCCCCGCTTTTTTTAAAGCTACTAAAAAATCTACACTAGTTTCAATTGGTTGTAATAAAGGATGAATAGGTATAATATTGATTTTTTCATTAATTACTACATACGGGAATCCAAAATTAAAGCTATTAATATAAGACAAAAAACATAAATATAGAATGAAAAGTTCCGGTCCAGTATAATTATTTGTAAGATTAATGTATATTTGTTTAGTTTCTTGATTCATTCTATTTGTAATTACTTGACTTATTTGATTTTGTTCAGCTGGTAAAGTAATAATTTCTGTTGAAATAAGATCAGAAATCACTTTCGTATCAAATTTGTAATCGCCATGTTCTAGAATTACGATTTTATCACATTTTAATCTTGTTATTCCCACTTTAACGGCAATTTCTGGAGTACTGGATAAGAAAAAATGGATAGCTTTCTGATATCCTTCCTTAATCATAATTCCGTTTCACCTTCAGTAATGTTTTTATGCAGAACTGGGGCTCTTGGAGTTTTTATTTCAAGTACAGGAACAGTCATATTATTAGGAGAATATAATATTCCATAACCAGATTTATAATCTGTTAATTGAGATAGATAATCTTTAGGGATATACCTACGAATTGTTTCTATATCTTTATGAGACAGACAGAAAAAAATTCTACTATTACATTGACCAAAGACTACAGGATGGATTTGAGAAGGCTCTTGAGATCCAACAATAAGACAAATATTATATTTTCGTCCTTGAGTTGCTATTTCTCGAAATAATCTCGCGACTAAGTTTCCAAATTCTTTAGATTCTTGAGTATAATTTGGTATTACATCTTGAGCTTCATCTATGATTATTGCTCGTTTTTGATGTTTTTCACGATTTTCTAAAATTATATTCATTAATTGGTGTTCATATATTCTCTTTTTAATCGGATCCATTTCACGTGGTAAATAAAGAATTGTAAGATGTCCTTCAATCAATAAATCATCATATTTTAGATCCTTACCTCCTTGATCAAAAATATCAAGATCAATAAGATTCTGAATAGAACGTATGAGATTTCCGAGAGATGCTATATGAATATTAGCAGAAATATTATTGAAAGTAATGTTAAATTCTTTATTATCATTTTTTACAAGTATTTTATCAATTTTTTTATTCTCTGTCCCTGTTACACTTTTTACGTTCGTTAACCAATTCCGAAACAATTTTAAGTCAAAATTACCATAGGATTGGGTATACACATTAAATAAACTTGGTAGAGAACTTCTTGATTGGTCTGTGAGATTTGGTAGATAAATTGATAATAGACGACCATTAGGGATTTGACTTGATGGGATACCAAATTGCACAACTTTTAAATCACTTGATATGTCCTTTGGAATAGATTCTTTTATTGGAATTAAAACTGTAAGTTTATCACCCTCAATAATAGCTCCAATTTCTTCAAGGTCATTATCTTCAAGAATAAAATCATTAGACCAATTTGCAGCTTTCCAAATTAATTGTTCCTTATTATCTTCAATTTCTTTCCATTGTTTTGAATTTTTGTTTATTGGCTTATAAATTTGACTTACAATATCTCCTTGGGTGTCTGTTGCAAAAACAGCATATGATTTTTCTTTTACCAATTGAATTATTATTGTTTTAAAAAGTTCAGTTTTTCCTGTACCTGTTTTTCCATTTATTGATATGTGGCGTCTTAATAAGTTTTCAGATAGATAAATTGGTACGTACTGATTGTTTTGGTCAAATAGTTGATGACCTACAGTATATATTCCAAAAAAAAGACCTTCACGTGGAACACCTAATATTTTAAACATATCCTCTAGATTTGGGATATAACAAGGAGAATTAGTTATAGGGGCGAATCTTACACCTCCTTCTCTAATAATTTCAATCATATCTACATCCTCATCAGCTTTATAAGAAAAAGTTCCAACAGGAGTCCCAATAAATAGATGAGGATGTTTAGAAAATGCTAAAACATTTTTTTCAATCATTGCAATTGCATCAAAAGATTCCCCCATTAACATAGATTGAAAATCACTTTTATCCATATCTCGAATTTGATGTTCTTTTAATTGAACTGCTAAAATTTTATTACGAGAATAATCATATATTAATAGATAACTAAAAAGCTCAAGAGATTTAGCATTTTTAACTTCAACTCTAATAGGAATCAAGGACTTATCTTTTTTTATAGATACTATAATCGGAAACTCTACACTTGAAATAACAGAACCAATAACATTTTTTTCTAGACGTTTAATAAGCGAAGAATTTAAAGAGGGTATAATATCTTTTTTAATCCCTGTTTTAAACTTATCTTTTCCATTCATTCTAAATCAACCCCATCAAATAAGTGAGTTATTGGTATATTATTTTTTTTTAACTGTGCATCAAATGTTGATTCTATAGTATTTTGCTTCTTTTTATTAAGTTTACATGTTTTATGAGCACGTGCTTGTGGAATGGGTAATCTACCACTATTATACCTTGACATAGCAAGTAGTGTACGTACAATTTCTTGACGTGAATCATAACATTCATAAGGTAATTCAATACGTACAATACGTCCTAAGGGTAATTTCAAGTAGCAACATAGTCGATAATTTTTTTTTTCAAGAATTTTGGATTCTACTCCACGATTAACAATTGTAAAAAAAGGTGTTCTACTACAAGGATTTAAAATTGATTCTAAGAATGCGACATCACTAGCCCAATATCTGCTTGGTAAATTAAGTTTTTGACATATATATTCTTTATATATTGCAGTAGTTGGTCTTTTAACTATCGCTACTGGTGTTATACTTTTTTTTAAAGCATTATTAATTATATTTACTGACTTATTCAAATCATCCATTGTATATCCTATTCGATATAAAGGTCCATCAATAAGAAGAAGATCAAGTTCATAACGATATTCTGATAATAAATGATTGATAGAATTAAGCTCTGATTCTGCTTCAAGTCGATTAAGATGAGCATTAATTGATAATTTATACCCTTCTTTTTGATTGAAAGAAAGTATTTTTTTATGCTTATTTTGAGAAATTGATGGAGAAACGCAATCATAATTTGCGATTATATATGCAGTTCTGAAATCCGTAATTTCACTTAAAGGTTCTGGCCATTTTTTTTTTTGTATATAAAATGCACTTGCAGATGTCGAAACGAGTAAAGTTAAACAAGTTCTTACAAATTTTGCTCTAGAACCATCAACAGCAGCAGAAGATATTTCAGAAAGCTCTTTTTCTATAGGAGATTGAGGGATTTCAATACCATGATGAAGTGAATCCAAACTAGTTTCATCAATAATATTGAAATCGACATTTTTAATTGTTACTGGATTTAATGCATTAATATCATATAATTTAACTTCATCTATTTCAGAAGCATATTCAGATATAATTTTTGAAGTAGTTAAAAACGAGGGATTTAACAATTTTTCTGTGTCTATTTTAACTTCTTCAATTATTTTTCCTAATGTCATTTTTTTTCTAATATTAAATTTTTTATTTAATATTAGAATATTTTTCTAATATTTTAAATATTATGGTTTTTTTATTTTTATTAAAGAAAATTAAAGTTTATTCATATGTAAAAAAAAAAGATCAAATGTAAAATTCAATTCTTTAGTATTAACAATACATAAATAATTTAAAGATAAAATGGGAGTGGGAAAGATAGAAGTTAATAGCAACAATATTGAAGATTGTTTTCCTTTTGAGACGTTTAGAAGAGATCAAAAAGAGGCCTTATGTGATATTGTCAATTTGCTAGAAAGTGATAAAGATTTAATAATTCTTGATGCTCCTACTGGATTTGGTAAATCTCCTGTAAATATTGCTCTTGGAAGATATTTTAAACCTACTTTTTATACAACTCCTCAGGTTAAACTTGTAAATCAAATATCAAAAGATTTTTGTCCAAATAAGTTAGCGATTGATGGAGGAATAGGGGATACTATTGCCCTATTAGGTCGGAGGAATTATAATTGCAAGGAGACTAATAGAGATTGTGATATATGTCCGATTCGAGATGGTTTGAAGGGTATAGATGTAAATGGAAAAAATATAACCAGATACTGTCCAAATGAAGAGAATTGTACTTATTGGAAACAAAAAGAACAAGCATCAGAAGCAGATATAGCAATCCTTACTTTTGCGATGCTAATTGCAAATTCTTATGTTCAGGGATTTTCTCCGCGTAATTTATTAATTGTCGACGAATGCCATTCATTAGAATCCCAAGTTGCTGGAATGTTTGCTGGATTTACTTTATCTCCAAAAGTGTTACCTAATTTATCTGGAGTAGATTTAGTAGATATCACAGATTCAAAAAATAAGATGTGGAAAGAAATAGAGAAGGTCCTTCCAAAGAGTAGTAGAGTTGAAGATTATGTACCTTTCTTTAAAGAAAAATTTCTTATTATTTCGAAAAACTGGAGACTTTTTTGTAAAAATGAAAGAGAAAGGGATAAATTAGATCATTTGACAAAGAGAATTTCTTATATGCTTCACGAATTAGATGAAGGGAGAAAATGGGTTGTTGATTTGTCCGGTTCTAAAAGAAGACGGTTTAAACCAATTCTGGTTGATAGGTTTTTACAGAGAAAAGTCTGGTCTCAAGCAAATAAAATTATTCTAAGTAGTGCAACAATTCCATTTAGAAATAATATTAAAGCGTGGTTGAAAAGATTAGGATTAGAAGACAAAAAATATTATTTTCATTCCATTCCTATGCGTTTTCCTCTTCAAAATCGTCAAATTATTACATCTTATATGGGAGGGAAAATGACAAGAAATAATGAGAATCTTAATTGGAAGGGAAATGTACGGAATATTAAGCAGATAATTGGATGTCATAAGGGAGAAAAAGGTGTTATTCATACTCAGAGTTATCAAAGAGCAATAAAACTTCATAACGATTTAAAAGGATGTAATACATTTCTTCATGATAGAATAAAAGTCGAAGGTGATATAATAGAAGTATGGATTGACTCAAATAAACAGATTCTTATTTCCCCCTCAATAAAAGATGGTGTAGATCTGAAAGATGATCTGTGTAGATTCCAGATAATATTAAAAATACCTTTTCCTAACATAAAAGATCCAAGAGTTGATTATCTGTTAAATAAACGAAACGAATGGACTTGGTATTATAATGAAGCTATTACAGATACGGTTCAGATATATGGAAGAGCTGTTAGAAGTAAAGAAGATTATGCAAAATTATATATAATTGATGGAAGTTTTAGAAATCTTAAAACAAAAGGTTTCCCTAAATGGTTTTTAGATGCTATTATTGATTAAAAAAATTACGATTTATCGCTAAATAGGATTATTTTTATATTTTTTATTTTCTCGAC
>SDBV01013272.1_pt1 | contig 10500 bp, 5 predicted proteins | sample 2277081 | NCBI WGS metagenome assembly SDBV01 (sample SAMN10402039, study PRJNA504765) | marine sediment metagenome | isolation source: marine sediment core GS10_PC15, 223 cmbsf | place: Arctic Ocean: Southern Knipovich Ridge | collected 2010
CTGTCAAATCGTTTATTATCTTTGTTCCCGCAGGGTTTTCATAGTGTTTTATCCCGAAAGCTTTCGGGACAAATTTTCTTGCCTTATCCCGATAAAGCTTCATAAATTTTCATTGTCTTTAAAGCACTATGAAAATTTTGATGCGAATGAATTATTAGAGGTCCCCTATATATTATATGAACAGAAGCAATGAGTCTGTTTATACAATTGAAGGCAATTCACAAAATCAATCCATTTATCCAATCGATAATGAAGTACCCTTTTGCTTTTGATTTGTTATCGTTTGTCTGCATTTTTGAAGCGTAATAATCAGATATTTAGTATTTACTTTTAATAGAAATGTTCTCGTGAGTAAAAATTCAGAAATTAAGCCGGCTATTGTGGTGCTGGCAGCAGGAATGGGGTCAAGATATGGTGGACTGAAACAGGTGGAACAGTTTGGTCCTTCAGGGGAGACCATCATTGATTATTCAATTTATGACGCCATTCGGGCAGGATTTAAAAAAGTTGTTTTTATCATCCGTAAAAATATAGAAGCAGAATTTAAGGAAAATATAATCGGGAAATTTGAAGACCTCATCGAGGTGGATTTTGCTTTTCAGGAGATTGATATCGTGCCGGAAGGAGTGAAGGTACCCAAAGAAAGGATCAAGCCATGGGGAACAGGCCATGCGGTGTTGATGGCCATGGAAAAAGTGAACGGCCCCTTTGCGGTAATAAACGGGGATGATTTTTATGGATCACAATCCTTCCAATTATTATTTGATCATCTGAATGGCTTAGATATCAATGTTTTGAATGCCTGCCTCATCGGCTACCAACTTCAAAATACACTTTCAGATCATGGCTTTGTCTCCCGTGGAGTGTGCGACTTATCTGCAGAGAAATACCTTGAAAAAGTAACGGAAAGAACACATGTTTACAAAGGTACTGAAGGAGAAGTGTATTATGTGGAAAATGAAGAGAAAGTTTCCCTGACCGGCAAGGAATTGGTTTCCATGAACCTTGCGGGATTTACTCCTCCGTTCTTTAAGGTTTTAAAAGATGGGTTTGAAGGTTTTGTAAAAAGTAATATTGAAAGCCTGAAAGCGGAATATTTCCTTCCCAATGCCATTACAGAAATCATTACCAATCATTCGGTCAATGTGCCGGTCATCGAAACACCGGATCAGACTTATGGTGTAACTTACCAGGAAGACAAGGCAACGGTCAAAGAAGCGATCAGGCAGATGATAGACCAGGGCATTTATCCTGAAAACCTTTGGGCATAAATTAAAATTATGAGTGTAGCAGAAATCATTGATCAGTTTCAGATCAAAGGGCCGATATCCTCCATTGAGCCATTTGGCGGAGGACATATTAATGATACTTATTTTGTTAAATGTCAAAATTCCGGTGGGCCGGATTATTTACTTCAAAAGGTAAATAGCTATGTGTTCAAAGACATTGTGGGTTTGATGAGCAATATTTCTATTGTGACAACTCATCTAAGGCAAAAATTGCTGGATAGAAAAACACCGGATGTAGCAAGTCGCTCGCTGGAGCTTTTTAAGGTAAAGGATGGAAGTTTATATTTCGAAGATGCGGATAATCAGTTCTGGAGAGTTTTCAATTTTGTCGACGACCATAAAGTATATGATGGTGCGCCAAACACAGAAATTGCCTACGAGGGAGCCAGGATGTTTGGCCAATTTCTTAATGATCTTTCAGACCTTGATCCAAATGGCATTGCAGAGACCATCGTCAACTTTCATAACATTGAATATAGATTAAATAATCTTGAAAAGGCGATAAAAGCCAATCCAAAAGGAAGGGTCAGTCAGGTAAAAGAACAGATCAACTATGTAAGATCAAGCTATGAGATCATGAGTGTGATTCAGAAACTTGGAGAAAAAGGTTTGATCATTCCAAGGATTGTTCATAACGATACGAAGATCAACAATGTTTTGTTTGACCGGCAAAATAAAGGCTTGTGTGTCATCGACCTGGACACGATCATGCCTGGATATGTGCATTATGATGTGGGAGATGGGGTCAGGACTTGTGCGAATACAGGGGCTGAAGACGATCCCGACTTGAGCAACATAAGCTATGATCTGGAGATGTTCAAAGCGTTTAGTTCAGGGTATATCGAATCTGTCAGCTCTATATTAAACGAGGTGGAGCGATCCACCTTGGCCAATGCGGCGTTGTTGTTTCCTTTCATCATGGGTGTGCGATTTTTGACAGATTATATTGCCGGAGATGTGTATTATAAAATCAATTATGAAGACCATAATTGGGTAAGGGCAAAAGCACAACTGAAGCTCGCCGCAGATGGAGAGTCAAAGATGAGTGAGTTGGAAAGAATAATGAAGATGGCTTAATGCTGATCCGGGATTGAAAGAAATGTGATTGTATAAATCGGGTTGTTAATAATATTCAGACTCAACTCGTCTTTCATTTTATATAAGCCAAATGATAATTCAGATGAGTAAATTGATTAAATTTTATGCAATGTGTCTGCTGGCCTTTTTCGTCAGCAACGCTAAGGCACAGCACATTGTCCCATTGCCTCAGGAACTTCTTAAAAATGGGCGCCATTTTTCAATTAATAAGAACACAAAAATTTACTACGATAAAGGGCTTAAAGATCAAGCTGATCTGTTAGCCGGTTTTCTTTCTCCTGCTACGGGTTGGGAATTTGAAATCCTTGAATCAGGTGGTGAAAACGCAAATTACATTTTATTGAATCTCGAGGATCATATTGCGGAAGAAGGTTATGAACTGAATGTAAATGCAGACAAAGTGATCATAGCTGCAAATACGGGAGCTGGAATATTCTATGGAATTCAGACGCTAAGACAGTTGCTGCCTGTGGAAATCCATAACAAACAGCGGCAAAAAAATATAGCCTGGACAATTGAAGGTGTTGACATCAAAGATAAACCGGATTATGCCTGGCGGGGGATGATGTTGGATGTTAGCCGGTATTTTTTTGATACAGATTATGTAATGAAATACATCGATATGATGTCGATGTACAAAATGAACACCCTGCATATGCATTTGATTGACGATGCCGGATGGCGCCTGGAAATAAAGAAATATCCCCGATTGACTTCTGTTGGCGCATGGCGTGGAGAAGGAGCAGAGCGGCATGGTGGATATTATACACAAGAGGATATCAAAGAGTTGGTCGCGTATGCAGCTTTGCGCAATATAGATATCATCCCGGAGATTGAAGTTCCGGCGCATACACTTGCCGCTATTGCCGCTTACCCTTATCTGTCCTGCAATAATGTACCGGTAAAAGTTCAGGATCAACACTCTATCAGCCGTGAGCTGTATTGTGTTGGGAAGGAATCTACGTTTGAATTTCTGGAGGATGTATTGGAAGAAGCATTTCAATTATTTCCTTCCAAATACATTCATATTGGCGGAGACGAAGCACGTTATGATCGTTGGAAAACATGTCCGCATTGTCAAAAGAGAAAGGAAGAACTTGGCTTAAAGGACGAAGCAGATCTCCAGGTGTATTTCAATCGAAGGATGCAGGGCATCGCGAAAAAGCATGGAAAAACCATTGTTGGCTGGGACGAGATTATTGAAGAAGGCCTGGAAGAAAAAGCAGTGGGCATGGTGTGGCACAACAAGAAAAAAGCGTTTAAAGCAACCGAACTTGGCCATGACATTGTTCTGGCACTAACGGATCATTTATATTTTGATTTTCCGGAAAGCAGCATCCCCGGCGAAGTGAAAGCCGCAACCTGGATGCCTCCGATCCCGCTCGAAAAGGTGTATCAGTTTAATCCGATTATTGATGGCCTGGATGAGAAATACCGACCTCAAATACTTGGGGCACAGGCGGAGATGTGGTCAGACCAATTTATCCATGGCGCCATCCTTCAGGATATTGAGCCAATTAATGAAAATCGTTCTGAGGCTTATTTTGATTACCTGACCTTTCCGAGGATGTCCGCCCTGGCGGAGGTAATCTGGACACAAAAGTCATTGCAAAGCTGGGAGGGCTTTGAAAAAAGAATGCAAACCCATTACAATCGATTTGATGAGGCAGGTTATGGATATCGGGTTCCACAGCCAAAACTGGTGAAGAAAGAACAATCGGATGATGGTTATCTCATCGAACTGGAAAACGTCGTACATGGTGCAGAGATCAGATTTACTACGGATGGCATCAAGCCAAATACCTATTCTGAGATTTATTCAAAACCTATCCTGATCAAGAGGTTGCAGGATTTGCAGGCGATCACGGTTGTGAACAGAAAACAGTACTCCCTGCCGCTGTTATTTCCTGTATCTTACCCTCAATTTGAAAAGCATGGAGCGCTCATGGGCGCGTGGAGATCAAAAGATGTAGTTGCAGATCAGGTAATGGAATTGGAAAGAAATGCTACAGGAAAAATTAAAAAGAACGGAAGGTATGAAGTAGCTTTTCTTTATACCGATGGAGAAAATCCAATTGAAATCCAGGGGATTACTGTCCATAAAAACGGACGCATCATTGCCGATGACATGCATGTCGGAAAAAGTGGGAAACAGGATGAAAATAACTCGTACAGCTTCAGGATTGATGATTATGAAACAGGAGCTGCATTTAAGATAAAAGCTAACATTAAAGGTGTCGGAGGCAATGATTCGAATGGCGTGATTTTTATTAAATTAGTAGAAGAGTAGAATTATTATCAGTATAAGCAAAAGTAAAAAGGCGCATATATTTTTAAAGTTTATGAAGAAATTAGTTGTAATGGCATCGTTGTTATTTTTTGGTTTGCAAGGGGAGGCTCAATCTCCTGATTGGGAGAATCCTGCTATGTTCGACCAAAATAAAGAGGCCGCACACGCCACCTTAATGCCTTTCAAAGACGAAAATGCAGCATTGACAAAAAAGCGGAAAGAGTCGGTGTATTACAAAAACCTGAATGGGATATGGAAATTTAATTGGGTGCGCAAACCGGCAGATCGGCCCACTGACTTTTATAGTATGACATTCAACGCCTCCGGATGGGACGATATTCCCGTGCCGTCAAACTGGGAACTGGAAGGCTATGGAGTGCCGATCTATGTAAATCATCAATATGAATTTGCAGATTATAAAGCTCCTGTTTCCCCGGAGATGCAATTCGTAGATAGGATTTATCCCAAAAACCCCGGCAAGGTACCTCATGATTATAATCCTGTAGGGTCATATATCAGGTCATTTACCGTGCCAGATTCCTGGGATGGGCGCAGGGTATTTCTCCAATTTGGCGCCGTGAAATCTGCCATGTATGTTTGGGTAAATGGACAGAAAGTTGGCTACAGCCAGGGGAGTAAAACCCCCGCAGAATGGGATATCACTGATTTTCTTACGGCAGGCGACAATAAACTCGCCATGGAGGTGTACCGATGGTCAGATGGTTCTTACCTGGAATGTCAGGATTTCTGGAGGATTAGCGGTATAGAACGGGATGTGTTTCTGTACTCGACTCCTCAGATTCGTATCCTGGATTTTTTCGTGAAGACTGATTTGGAAAACAGCTATACCGACGGGAATTTCTCCCTGGAAATTGACCTGAAAAATCAATCTAAATCAAAATCCGTCGCTTCGCTAGTTGAATATAAATTGATTGATGCGCATGGAAAAACAGTGATTTCCGAACAACAAGATGTTAAGGTAGCGCAAAAGTCAGACTTGAAGATTTCTTTTCAGAAAAGCCTCTCAAATCCATTGAAATGGAATGCTGAAACGCCAAATCTTTACTCATTACTTATTATTCTAAAAAATAAAAAAAATGAAATTACTGAAGTGGTTACAAGCCAGGTTGGTTTTCGAAAGGTAGAAATTATAGATGGTGTATTTCACGTCAACGGAGTGGCGGTTTTAATTAAAGGCGTCAACCGCCATGAGCATGATCAGTACAAGGGTCACGTGATTAGCGAAGAGGGGATGATCAAGGAAATAAGCCTGATGAAGCAATTCAACATCAATGCAGTGAGGACAAGCCATTATCCGAATGACGAGCGGTTTTATGAATTATGCAATGAATATGGCTTGTATGTGACAGATGAAGCCAACATCGAATCACATGGGATGTATTATGGAAAGCATTCCTTAGCAAAAAAATCAGAATGGATAGAGGCTCATGCAGACCGGAATATCCGTATGGTGGAACGGGATAAAAATCATCCATCCATCATTGTGTGGTCGATGGGCAATGAAGCAGGTGATGGAGAGGTTTTTACAGAAACATATAAACGAATCAAAGAGCTTGATCCTACAAGGCCGATTCATTATGAACGGGCCATCATGGGGGACAACACAGACATCTATTGCCCACAATATCCGGGAGTGAAGTACCTTCAGAAATTTGCTTCTAAAAAGCAGACAAAACCAATGATCATCAGTGAATATACCCACGCCATGGGAAATAGTAACGGTAACCTCATGGATCTGTGGGAAGTTATTTATGATGATAAGAACGTTCAATTGCAAGGAGGTTATATTTGGGATTGGATTGATCAGGCATTGGTGAAAGAAGATAAAAATGGCACCGAATTTTGGGCTTATGGCGGCGATTATGGTGAGGGCATGCCAAGTGATAACAACTTTTTGTGCAATGGGGTAATCTCTGCAGATTACACCCCTCATCCTGCCTTGTGGGAAGTAAAGCATGTATATCAATACATTTGGTTTGAAGCGGAGAATCTTGCAGAAGGCAAAATAAAAATAAAAAACCTCCACGATTTTATTGGACTGGATGATTTTGATATTGCCTGGAAGCTAAGCGCTGATGGAATCGCTGTTGCTGAAGGAATGCTGGATGAGTTTGAGCTTGATCCCCACAGTTCAAAAATAATTGATTTGAACCTGCCCAAAATAAACAAGGAGCAGGGAGTTGAGTATTTCCTGGATTTTTCCGTGACCTTAAAAAAGGATCATCCATTCAGAGAAAAAGGATTTGAAGTGGCTCATGAGCAATTTAGCTTAGCCGGGTCGAAACCAAAAGAAGCAGGTTTAGGTGAACTTGCAGAAGTTGTGCTAAATAACAAAACCGGAATTTCAATCACTGGGGAAAACTTTATAATAAATTTTGACAAATCATCCGGCAACCTATCTTCATATGAAGTCAATGGCTTTGAACTTATTCAAAACGGGCCAAAAATAAATTTCTGGCGCCCCCCAAACGACAATGATAAGGGGAGCAACATGATTGGCCGACTTGGGATTTGGCGTGAAGTTTCAAACGAGGCAAGACTTGTTGATATAGAGTCAGAACAAACCGCCAGGAATAGGGTGACTGTGAAAGCTACATTTGATTTGACGCCCGCAAAAGGAAAACAAATTGTCAAGTATATCATTTATGGAAATAGTAAAATTGATATAGAAAGCAGCTTAAAATTGAATAAAGGCCAGCTTCCGGATTTACCAAGGTTTGGCATGCGATGGGAGCTGTCGGTGAATTTTGAAAATTTAAGCTATTTGGGTAGGGGGCCACACGAAAATTATGTGGATCGGAAAAGTGGATCATTCGTAGGACTGTATAATAGCAAGGTTGCGGATCAGTATTTCAATTATGTACGTCCTCAGGAAAATGGATATAAGACCGACGTGAGATGGTTTGAATTGAGAGATGAGAATGGAATAGGGATTAAAGTTAGCGCAAAAGAACTTCTGGGATTTTCTGCCCTGCACAATCCGATCGAAGACTTCGACCAACGTACGCACAAAGATTTTCGTCACACAAACGATATTATAAAAAAAGACGGAGTATTTGTTACCGCAGATTTGAAGATGATGGGAGTGGCCGGTGACAATTCCTGGGGAGCAAAACCTTATGCCGAGTACTCAATTCCCGCAGAAGATTATATATTTACATTTACAATAGAACCCATTTTTTAAAAATAAAAACTACTGAGATGAATAAAGAAAGAAGGAATTTCATTAAAAGCACAGCAGTGGCAATGGCTGGAGCAACGATTTTAACTCCCAATGTACTTTTTGGGAAGGATGACAGAAAGGTCAAAATGGCATTTATAGGATTAGGTGGGCGAGGGAGATCGCATTTGCACCGATGTTTACAGCGGGATGACATAGAAGTGACGGCTATTTGTGATATCGCACCCGCAGCCATCGAAAAAACCCAAAAAATGCTTTCAGGTGCAGGGTATAAAAAGGTGCCTGCATTCACTGATGGGGAAGAAGCATTTGAGAAGATGTATGAGGCAGGAAACATTGATGGGGTAATTATCGCTACTCCATGGGTGTGGCATACCAAAATGGCATGTGCTGCCATGCGAGCCGGTATTTACGCTGGTATTGAGGTTTCTGCTGCCAATACGCTCGAAGAATGTTGGGATCTTGTAAATACCTATGAAGAAACAGGCACACCTTGCATGATCCTGGAAAATGTAAATTATCGTCGGGATGTGATGGCAGTACTGAATATGGTAAGGCAAAATCTTTTCGGAGAGCTAATTCATATGGAATGCGGCTATCAGCATAATCTGCAAGGAGTTAAGTTTGATCCGGGAGTGGAATTTGGCCCTGGAGCAAACAGTGAAGCCATGTGGCGAACCAAACATTCTATATTAAGGAATGGTGACGTATATCCTACACATGGACTTGGCCCTGTTTCATCCATGCTTAATATTAATGCAGGGAACAGGTTTTTGTACCTAACATCTACAGCCTCAAAGGCGAGAGGACTTCACAACTATATTGTAAAAACTGCCGGAGAAGATCATCCAAATGCAAAAGTGAAATTTAAACTTGGAGATGTGATTACTACCGTGATCAAAACTTCAAATGATGAGACAATCACCGTGCAGCACGATACCAACCTGCCGAGACCATATTCTTTAGGTTTCAGGGTGCAGGGAACAGAAGGATTATGGATGGATATAAATAAGTCTATTCACCTTGATGGAAAAACCAAGGGTCATTCATGGGAACCGGCCGCTTCGTACCTGGAAAAATACGACCATCCATTATGGAAGAAATATGGCGAAAAAGCCCAGGGAGCCGGCCATGGAGGTATGGATTTCTTTGTCGATCACGCCTTTGTTGAATCCATTAAGCGGAAAGTGAATACGCCTCTTGACGCCTATGATGCTGCGGCATGGAGCTCCATTGCCCCATTATCAGAAATGTCTATCGCCCATGGAAGTGAGCCGGTAGATGTCCCTGATTTCACCAGGGGAATGTGGATGAAGAATAAGCCGAAATTTGCTTTGAATGATGAATTTTAGCATTTACGATAATGTCGCTTATGTAATAAATATGAATCAGACAACCGCCGGTTTCAATAGGTGGTTGTTTGCTTAAATATCAAAATAATTTAATTTTAATAGAACACATGATAGCGCAAGCGTTTCACTTGTGCTAATTATTGGTTCTGACAATAAACTTATTAAACCTGAACAAAATGACTCAAATCCCAGAACAAAATAGCGCCCGTCTGCTGTCACTTGATTTTTATCGAGGGCTCACTATGTTTTTACTTATAGCCGAGTTTTCACATCTTTTTACCTATATGGTATCTCCGGAATTGGAGGGCTCATTGGTTTACGCTTTAGGTCAGCAATTCCACCACGTGAAATGGGAAGGGATGCATTTTTGGGATCTGATACAGCCATTTTTTATGTTCATCGTAGGCGTGGCAATGCCCTTATCCTTTGCTAAAAGGATGGCAAAGGGCGATACATACCCCCAGCTTTTTAAGCATGCTATGAAGCGGGCCTTTCTATTGTTGTTGTTAGGATGGGGATTGTATTGTATAGGTCCGGAGCGAATTGTATTCCGTTTCCAAAATGTACTTGCGCAGCTTTCTGTGACCTATATACTGGCCTTTATAGTTATCCGCAAACCAACCACTATTCAGATTGGTTTTTCAGTAGCGCTAATCCTGATCAGCGAAGGACTATACCGGTTTTTCCCATTGGAAGGATTTAATCAGGCCTTTGTGGGAGGAGAGAATTTTGGCACCTGGTTCAATATTTTGATTGCGGGAAAAGAGGATGGCGGACATTGGGCCATGTTCAATGCTATACCGACAGCAGCGCATACCATATGGGGTGTATTAGCCGGACAGTTGCTGATGAGCGATCGCTCGAATAAGAAGAAAATGCAAATCTTAATCATAGCGGGGATTGTCGGATTGGTTATCGGTTATGGATTGAGTCCATTCACACCCATCATCAAACGCATTTCTACCAGCACCTTTGTTTTTGCAAGTGGAGGATGGTCAATATTGGCGCTGGCTTTATGCTATTGGGTAATCGATATACTTAAATATCAGAAAGGGGTTCTGCTTTTCACCATTGTAGGGATGAATCCCTTGTTTATTTATTTGTTTGCTCACGTGGGAGGTGCCGATCTTATCAAATCAATTGCCCTGCCATTTTCCAATCTCCTATTTGGCTGGACGGGTGAACTCAATGCACACATCATTTTAAGTCTTTTGGTATTATATTTTCTTTGGTATATCTGCTACTGGCTATACAAAAAGAGGATTTTCA
>SDBV01013273.1_pt1 | contig 10500 bp, 10 predicted proteins | sample 2277081 | NCBI WGS metagenome assembly SDBV01 (sample SAMN10402039, study PRJNA504765) | marine sediment metagenome | isolation source: marine sediment core GS10_PC15, 223 cmbsf | place: Arctic Ocean: Southern Knipovich Ridge | collected 2010
GATATGCCCTTCCGATTTTAAGAAAAGGAATCTGCTTCTCTTTTGCCATCTTTATCAAATAAGGTTTTGAAATTTTCAAATATTTAGCGGCCTCTTTAGAGTTCAAGATTTCATCTTCCATTTCAGCCTCATAGTTAAAAATTATTAGTTGTCCTTTAAGTGGCCCATTATTCCGCAATCGGGTATTTTGTACAACTTGGAAGTAAAGTAAATCTTTTACCTTTTGTTTTAATTTTTAAACGAGTATGTTGATACCGTTAAGTATGGCTAAACGGTAACCGGAGGCTGAAATGAGCATTATCATACAATCAGACGAAAAGATTCTCGAAGAGTATAAGAAGCAGCATCTCGAAGATTTCTATGAATATACCAAGAAATCAAAGTCTGCTAATTCAATCCGAGCCTATCGGTTCGCATGGACGAAATTTAATGATTGGTGTGAGCAAAGCAAATATGACCCTTTCTCACCACCATCTTCATCTTATGAGTTCCTTGTTGGTCTGTTCATCGCATCTATGGCGAAGGGACGCCAATTGAAGCCTGCAAGCTTGACAAGCTACCTGGCTGGAATCAGGCACTTCTATGCTGAAAAAGGAATCGCTGTCGACACAAGACACACTGAAATCCGAAAAGCGATGGCAGGTATTAAAAGAGAGCTAGGCACCAAGCAAAACAGGAAGCTTCCCCTCACCACCGAGAACATCAAACTCCTAGTAGACTCCATCGGAAGGCTCGTCTGGCCTATTGAGGTGCGCGACAAGGCGATGATTCTATTGGGATTCGCTGGAGCTTTTCGACGTTCGGAACTTGTAGGCATTAACTTGGAGCATCTTTCTTTTGATCCAAATGGGGTGTCTATCTCCATTCCGAAATCAAAAACTGACCAAGAGATGGAGGGTCGAATCGTGGACATTCCCTTTGGATTGAATGAAAAATATTGCCCTGTTCGAACTCTACAAGCATGGATCCGTTGCGCCAGAATTGACGCTGGCCCTATATTTCTACAGGTTCACAAAAGTGGTAAAATCACCAGAGAAAGACTAGGGGGCCGCTCTGTTGCCTTAATGCTCAAAAGGAGATGCAAACCATTTGGATTTTCAGATGACATCGCGGGACACAGCCTAAGAGCTGGACACGTGACCTCGTCCATCAAGAACGGAACTCCAGAGACATGGATTATGCGACAGACTGGACACACCAGTATCGACACGCTACGTAAATATGAAAGGCTTAACAGAGAGTTTGAGGCCAACTCAGCTGCAAGAATCGGATTATAGGAATCACATGACAAAACAGCCAGCCAAGAAGGAACCCTTCCTAACCAAGGAATACAAGGGGCTTCTCAAGGAAATTAAAGAAAAGGTTCTCTCATCACAACTCAAAGCTGCCGTTGCCGTTAACAGCGAACTCATCAAACTTTACTGGGAAATAGGGAATACCGTCATACAAAAGCAAAAAACTGAGGGGTGGGGTAAAAAAACAATTGAAAAACTGGCAAAGGACCTAAAATCTGCCTTCCCTAACATGAAGGGTTTCTCTCCTAGAAATCTACAATATATGGTCACTTTTGCCAGGGAATACCCAGAATCATCAATTACGCAACAGCTTGTTGCGCAAATTCCCTGGGGTCACAACACTCTACTGTTAGACAAAGTAAAAGATTTAGATTCAAGGGTTTGGTACATTCAACAAACTATCGAAAACGGCTGGAGTCGAAGCGTGCTCCTTCACTGGGTAGATAGCGGCCTGTACAACAGACAAGCGAAATCAGTCACCAATTTCCAAAAAACCCTTCCTTCAACTCACTCTGATTTGGCCAACGAAACCCTGAAAGACCCCTACAACTTCGACTTCCTTACGCTACGGGAGAAATTCGATGAAAAGGAGCTGGAAGACGGACTCCTTGACCACATTCAAAAGTTCCTGCTCGAACTTGGGGCGGGCTTCTCTTTTGTCGGAAGGCAAGTACACCTCGAGGTTGGCAATCAAGACTTTTTCGTTGATTTGTTGTTCTATCATCTGAAACTTCGCTCATTCATTGTAGTGGAACTCAAGGCCAAAGAGTTCACCCCAAGAGATGCAGGGCAAATGAACTTCTACCTAACTGCGGTGGATGAAATTCTAAAGCATCCCAACGACAACCCGACAATTGGGCTGTTGCTTTGCAAAACAAAAAATAAAATCGTGGCTGAATACGCCCTAAGAGACATCAACAAACCCATTGGGATTTCAGAATACGAAACAAAAATAATAGAATCTCTCCCTGAAGACTTAAAGGGGTCACTCCCAACAATCGAGGAGATAGAGCAAGAATTTGAAGGAGAAAGTGAATGACAACAGAAACCAAAGTAAGGATAGCTCCAAACTCGAAAGAATCTGAAATGATGGTGCTCGGATGTATGTTGACCAGCACAAATGCTTTAAATGTTGGTTCAGAAAGTCTTTCCAAAGAGGATTTTTATTTTGTTGAGAATCAAACAATCTTTAACACACTTAAAAGCTTCTATAAAGAAGATAAGCCAGCAGACATACACCTTATATGTGAAAATTTAAAAAGATTAGACAAACTAAAAACCGTTGGAGGTCCAGCCTACATTACCACTTTAGCACAATATGCTGGAACGTCAGCTCATATTGAAGAATACTGTAAAATTTTGAAAAACAAGTCTCACTCAAGACAATACTTATCTATTTCCAAGGAAGCAGAAAACGAATTCTTAAACGACCCCGAGAATGCAGCAAAAATATCAGAAAAATATCATCGAAAATTTATCGACCTTGGAAAAAGGTACTCCCCAAACGACAAGGCATCTATAGGAGAAATTTTATCAGGAAACAAGTCTAGGATTGATCCAACCCCTGTTATTGAACGCCTAAAAACAAGACAAGAATTCCACGAAGAGCACGGAAAACCATTTTTAACAGGCCTACCGACAGGATACATCGACTTTGATAATAAAGTTACAATCCTCGAAGACACAAGCCTTATCGTCGTTGCAGGAAGACCGGCTATGGGTAAAACCGCACTAGTTTTAAATATATTATCCAACATTTGTTTCGATCAAAACATGCCGGTCGGATTTATATCCCTTGAAATGGGGGCCGACCAACTTGTTGAAAGAATGCTTTCTATTAGATCAGGTGTAGCAGGAGAAAAAATCAAACGGGGAACTTTTAATAATGAAGATTATGAAAAATTAAAAAAAGAAGACGAAAAGCTTCGCAAAGCCAACTTTTTCATTCACGACCAAGCAGTCTCTACAGTATCTCAAGTTGTGTCAAGAGCGAGAAGACTTAAAGATGAAGAAGATATCCGAATTCTTGCAATCGACTATATTCAACTATTAGGAACGGATAGTGGAAACGACAGCAGGCAGTATGAGGTTGCGGAAGTCTCTAGAACACTTAAGAGACTAGCTATGGAACTCAGGATTCCAGTGATAATTATCGCCCAACTTTCAAGAAAGGTTGAAGAAAGAACTAATAAAAAGCCACTTATGAGTGACTTAAGAGACAGCGGACAAATTGAACAGGATGCTGACGCAATATTATTTGTTTACAGAAGAGAATACTACGACCCAATGGACAAGAAAGGTCAGGCGGAAATTATTCTATCAAAAAACAGACATGGTCCAACATGTAACGTAGACCTGAGTTTCCGTTCTGAGTGTGGGGCTTTTGGCAGCCTTTCAACACCTAAAAAATTAGAACCTGAAAAAACAAATTGGTAACACAAGTGTAACTATGAAATCTCTAAAAATTGAAATCAACTGCAACCTAGCAATAAACCCTCTTGAAGAGTTTTTCTCGCTAATTCCAGAGGCCGACAGGGAAAACATCTGGAATTCAGCCAAACCGTTTCTATCAAGACTCATATTTAATGCGATTAACAATCTCGCAAAATCCACTCAAAACCCCAACTTTAAAAACACCAACATGAAAACCCCTTTTATAGAAACAAGCTACCCAGTTCAACTTAAGTGGGGTGATGTCCAAAAAGAAATATCAGAAGGGTTACTAAAAATTTCTAAAAAATCACCGAATGTCCTCGCTAAAATCCCGCTAGAAAACAAACAAGAACAACTTCTCAACATCTTAAACAGAAACAGAATATCTATCGTCGACAACGATATCGAATTTGAAATCCCAAATGAGCACATAGAATGCCAAAAACTCATCAATGGAGATATTCCTCAAATCCTAAAAGAAACAGAAACCCCCCTATCTAGGGTGCGATTTAAAGGGGAGTTTTCATCTAAAAAACTTCAATTCGAAGGGGTTGTTTTTGTTATTTTTACCCCCCTACTAGTTGTTAAAAATACTGAAGAGATAAGATTCCCAATTTTCGCAGGATTAAAAACCTTAAACAATGCTCATGAAACATTTACACAAAAACAAGAGAAAGTATTTTGGGAAAATCTCCTAAAACTCCTGGGTGAATCCCTCATTTCCAACAACAACACCAAGATGGACCTTCTTAACCCCGTGCTTAACACTCCCAAATCTCCATTGATTAAAAGTCCAGTGCACTTAGAAGCTTTAAAACAAGGACATCATCCAGAATCCCTCCAACTTAAATTCCCTTTTTATAAAAATGAAAACCCAGCCCAGGTTGATGTTATTGGACTTAACCTAGATAAAAAACACCGTCATGCCCTGAATGCCATACAAAAACTATTAGCCTATACAAAATACAAAGGAAACACAACAGGGACAACTCACAACGGAGACAATAGTTTTAATTTCACAGGATACCTCCCTAGAATTAAGTTTACTCGAGCAGAATATTTAGAAGCCTATGGAGTAAAAAAATACAAAACATCTAGAGGAAAATGGGAGTTCAGTGGAAGAGATGCTAATGAGGCCCTTGGAGCTTTAGGAGATTTGGCCACGCAAAACCATCTAATAGTAAGCAAAAGAAAACGTTTTGAAAGCGGACATGAAGTTATAGATAGAATACAAACGGTTTCACCTGTTCTTAAGATTTTTGAAGGGTGGAACAAGCTCACCAAAAAAGAAGATGTCGACCTAGACAATAACTTTGAAAGCGAATCGACCAACGAAAAACATGCTGGATTTTTAGTAGAACCGTGCCCTCTTCTAGTAGACCAAATTGAAACTTACTTCGTTCTGAAACCCGCCAACATGTATCAAGAAATTAAGCTTAAGGTACCTAGCGCCTCTAAGTATGTTTATGCCTTCATAGATTTAATTCTTCACGAAGCCCATCTAAAAAAATCAAAAGATAAACAAAAAAATTGGCCAAAAATAATAGAGTTTTCCAGAGAAAACCTAGCCTACAAGCTCAGATTAGATGGGTATATTAAGAGCAGAAATTGGAAGCGCATAGGTCAAATTTTAAGCAAATGTGTGCAAGTGGCAACTTCCTTGGGTTGGATATCAAAACATGAAGAGTCTCCAGGAAAAACCGTAAAAATTCTAGACAGGTTTTTCATAAGCCAAAAGAAATTCGAGGAAATCTCTAAAAACCAACATCTTGAAAATGACGATAAAAGTCAACCCTCCGATAAAGAGCAAGGTCTACCGTGTAGTGTTGCAAGGTCTACCGTGTAGTGTTGCAAGGTCTACCGTGTAGTGTTGCAAGGTCTACCGTGTAGTGTTGCAAATCTCTCACCTAAAAATGATGTCCTATATTCTCTTAAAGACTTCTATAGTCTTTAACCAGCAGCCCCCGCCTGGGGGCGGGACTGCTTTTCTTTTTTCTAAAGAGGTTGATGTTGTGTTGATGAATCGGTCAAATCAACAACACACATCCTCTTCTTAAAGATTCATACCTCTAAAACTGCCGTATTTCGCTTCTAAGCAGTTTTCGTCTTTAGATGTAAGAAATTACGACCTGAGCGACGGAATGCGCTCAGCTGGTTTTAAAACGCGTCCTTGAGGCTTTTGCGATGTGGGTTGTAAACTGGATTGTCTAAATGGCATTATTTTGGGTTTGAGTAGAGCAGACAATCCCACAAAGAAAGTGAATCTTGTGGGTTGATTTCAGAGCTTCCTTTTAGTTGATGTTTGCTGTTTCGTGCATAAAAACGATGGTTTTAGCTGTCAGAATCGCATAACTGTTATCGCCCTGACTTTGTCCCACTGATGATGAGTTTTTTGATTCTGGAGCGTCTAGAACCTACACAGCTTCTTGTTCTGTATTTGACAAAATGTCTGCTAAATTTATGATGGACCAGATGGTCTTGCTTCAAAGAAATATCCTGTAATCAGCCTTAAAGACTTTGGCCAGCCGTTTGGCGATGTTCTTGCCAATTGGTCGATGACCCCTTTCCATCTTGCTAATGTTGTACTGTGAAACACTAATCAATTCGCCTAGTTGTTTCTGTGTTAGATTGTCACGGCATCTAAGGCCAGATAATGCTATTGCCCACATAGGCTTGTCCTTACAAGCCTCTTTAATATATTCTTTAGCAGGAATAGAACATTCATCCACGCTATTGACCTCAATGTACTTGGAATCAGTACGGCGCTTTTTCATGTGTCCCAGCATAATACACCTCAATAATTTTATTTTTCTTATCTGCCGTCCAACAAGCAACATAAGTGGGACGGCCTTTTTTTAAATGACAGTGATAGGTTAAATCGCCTAGCTTTCCATAATTTGGATAACTTAAGATTTTAGGCCCATTTTCTAGCATTATTAAAAGAATCAAATAAGCTTCATAAACTCTAGGAGGTAGATTTCTTTTAGCCTTTTTTGCTTTGCCCGAAACAGTCACTGACCATTTCCCTTTTTTCATAACTCTATTATATGTTAAAATATGACATATTGCAAGGAAAATATAATTGACTGACGAAAAGACTGAAAGCTGCCAAATAGCTGTGGTGGATCATAATGAGTAGAGCTTTGAACCTTATCCATAATTATCTGTACCCCCATGTTTAAGTGCTGTTTTAGCTGCCAGAATCGCATAACTATCTTGGACCTGACATTTTCCCATTGATGTCGACTTTTTCGATTCTGGAGCGTCCTGGGCCTCTGTAGCTGCTCTTTTTCGCATTTGAAGCTGAAATCGGTAAATAAGCATTTGATGTATGGCAGAAATGATGGCTGTGTGGTCATCTCTATAGCCCAAGGACCCTGAATCTTCAATTAACTGCCGCTTATTCTTAATCTTTATTAAATATTAATTTGAATTTTATACGATCTTAACAATTCAATGTTAGAATGTTAAGCATAGACTAAAGATGATATAGATTCATCATTAATCTAGGGCTTTGCCAAAGGGGCATTGTCCAACTAATAAAAACTGCAACTTACCTCAATTTTATGAGAAGTTGCTAACCGAGAGGTAAAACCATGACCAGTATAGTCAAAAGTAATAGAGTAACATTACCAATAAATGAACATAATCTTACTGAATATAAAAAATTAGGAATAACAATCCCAGAAAATGTAACAGATTTAAACTCCTGTCGTATAAAACTCCCGGAAGGGTGGAAAGTAACAAGATTAACCATTAGAGAGGATATCGTAAAAAACTATGCGTACGACGCTAGCGGATCAGTTAGATTTAGTGTTATACGACTTTCTTCACAATATACTTCTGAAGTCGATCAATTAGTAGTTAACTTTTTTGATTCGAAAACGGGTAAGAAAATAGCAAAAAAATGCAAAAAGGAGCTTGAAAAGAAAGTTCAACAAGAAATTCAGTCAAAAAAAGATAAGATTGAAGTAATAGAAAAGGTGTCTGCTAAATACAAACCTGAAAAACCACACGGTGTGTTTTTTTCGCTTGACCTTAGACCCTGTGCAGAATGGGGAATAAAAGGTTATCCAGACCATGCAAAATTCTGCGCTGGATTCTTCGCAACAGAAGACCTTGCGAATAAAGCATTAGCTGTTGTTAAAAATGAACTTTTAAACGCAGACCCCCTTCGAATAAATTATTCAGGAATAGAAAAAATTACAGAAGAGAATAAAGCAACATTTTATGGATTGAAACATCATCCCGGCCTTAAAGAAGGAAGATTCTCACTTACTAGATATTATCTTTCAGTGTTAAAGAGTTGTTGTTAGCGCAATTTTTGGAGGGAGACCACAAAAAAGCGCTGATGACACCAGAAGGACTGGTGGATTTTCGCCAAAAAGTCATAACAAACTTAGCTGCAAAATATTAAGAAAACATAAATTTGCTCAGAGTGTCTGGAGCGTCGCGGAATGGAGGATTCAATCGAGCTAAAGGTCAGCAATTCGTTCTCGTTCCGCGACAATTATGGCTGTTCCGCTTAGTTATCGGGCACGCTACTTTATCGAGGGGCTTGACAAACTTGATACTTGCTACTCGGCTTCATCAAACGAGAAACCATCCCAAAAAAAGCGTGTCCTTGTAATCAAACTCATTCTTCGTCCTGGCAAAAAGGGGATCCAAGATTTTATCCATTTGGAACGGATTCCAAATCTATCGGAAGATTTTTTCTAAAGAAACAAATCAATTGCCGCACCCAATACTGACCATTCAAATTTCAAGAATGGTTGGTATATTACCGCACTAGATTCTGAAATCTTGCATACCAAAAATCAACTTGTACGCAATATGCAATCTCGGTTTTCGAATTGGTGTTTTGTCGAAAGAATTTTCTAAAGATGAGTGAATAGAGGGGGCTCGCATGCGCACGCATTAGATGGCACAAATTATTGAGTTTTCTCCTTGATTTCCCTGGTAACAGCCTTCATTTCTTTCAAACACGCACGTTCCATTTTTCGTTGTTCTTTAGCCCTTATCGTTGTTTTTCCATGCGTTTTGTTCTTGTAATGGTTGCCCCCGTGCATTCGACATCTGGTGTATCCCGATCCTTTTGTGGCCGCCATTTCGCATGGAGCTCCTCCTTTGGTCCGGCACTTCGCTCCACACAACTTCACTCCTTTAATCGGCATTGTTGTTTTCCTTGAATATGGTTTGTGATAAGGAATTGCCTGATCCGTTGTAGTTGTGATTAACAGTGATGTTTTGGGTTCCTCCATTTCGTTTTTTATCGAGCTGTTGCATGGCGTCATTGCAGAATTTCAATAATCGCAATCCTAGCCTCTGATCTTCACTGTAGTTAGAGGAAAGCTTGCGCATGCCCAGCATGTGACTCACCACAATCTGAGCTGCATAGAGAGCTTCCAGTGAGTCTCTTGGAGCTAACCCTTTCATGAGTGAGGTGATCCCTTCTAACTCTTCATCGGTGATCTCTCTGTCTTTGGATAGTGAAAAGTCGTATTCTTCTTTTTTGCTGCCATAGATAGCTTTCGATGCTTCCAAAATGAGGGAGTGGGCAGCCTCCTCGGAGTCGACGTGAAATGCTTCCATGATTGGGGATAAAGCGTTTGGTGCCGTGATTTGCTGGGAGGGGGGTGTGCCTTCTTTTTCCGATTTAGCCATGTGTTAATACCAGTAATACCCTGATTGTTGTGATTTTTCCTTTAAGACTTCGTCTTGTTTTTGATGTTTTTGCATAGCTTCAAAGGCTTTCTGTTTTGCTTTCACGTTTTTTTTCTCATTTGCCTCATACCACTTTTTAAAGAGGTCCATATATTTTTTTGAGCGACTTTTTTGGAGTTTTTCCATGGCGTTGTAGTCGTAATAGTCATATGCGCTCGGTTCAAATATGTCGTCGGTCATAGGGTTTTTCCTTCAATGGTTACTGGTTTAAGTTCTTTCTTTCGGCCTGTCTTAATGTTGACTACAGGGTCATTGACTATTTGGCCTTGGTGGACGTATTGGACGCTAATTTGTTGAGCTCCCTTGCTTCGGTACTTCTGAAGTGTTTCGAGTATCTGGTGGGTCAGTTCAAATTGTTTGATGTCTTTCTCGTTCATCCCTCCTGCTGCTGACTTGATGGCTTGCAGGTGCACGATGATGAATTGTTGTGCGAGCGCCGCCTCTACCGCATCTTGTGGTCGAATGGCTTGAAAGAGGCTGGCCACCATTTCTATTTGCTCTTCCGTTGCGAGCTGGTATGGTTTTTCTGGGTTGTAGCTGGAGGTGAAGTCGTATGGGATGCTTATCTGGTATGCGATCTTTATGGTTTGCTGGAAAAGACACTTCTTAACTGTTTCATTTGAGTCGATGGTCGCTGGTACGTTAGTCGTTGCTAGTGAAAAGTTTTGCGGTACCGGGAAACATATGTCAGTGATTTTCTTTTTCTTAGCCATGTGACTATACTCCTAAAACTTTGATTACAACAAATACTGGTATTTTAAGCATTAACAACATTAATTTCTTTTTTGATATTTGTTATTGCCTTCATCGCGTCAAGTTTTGTCGTGTTTGGTGATTACCATATCAAATTTGGCAGAGCTTCCGGTGATCCTGTGGGGATGTCAGATTCGCAAAACTACTATAGCCATTGCCCCTTTCATGATCTTGTTGTTTTCTTCGATTCTACAACGTCCAGAGCCTCCGCAGCTGTTCTTGTTCGCATTCGAAACGGATGTAGTGGACATGTTTTTTCAGAACAACGACGAACCTCTGCGGTGTTACCCCCCAT
>SDBV01013274.1_pt1 | contig 10499 bp, 11 predicted proteins | sample 2277081 | NCBI WGS metagenome assembly SDBV01 (sample SAMN10402039, study PRJNA504765) | marine sediment metagenome | isolation source: marine sediment core GS10_PC15, 223 cmbsf | place: Arctic Ocean: Southern Knipovich Ridge | collected 2010
AGCTTGGGCCTAGCAACGTCATGAAACCCTATCAGTCCACCATTTTTGACATATTTCCTGAACATCATATAGTCGTGAATGACCATTCGTGTTTTATGGCTACCGTCAATATACAGATTGTCTACCATACCGAACTCAGCAGCAGCCCCATCAGCAGCAGCACAAGCACTGTCACCTTCAAATAGCGTTACATCAATGCCCTCTGCTCGCAGGTGCTCAATAGACTTATCAAGGAAGGGTCTAGCCTTCTTTCTATCGCACATGTCTACCAGCAGCATCTGACGCAATCCCATGCCACCAAATACAAGGGCTGTGCCACCTCTGAAACTGCCAATCTCAATCATCTTCTTAGGGCCTATTGCCAAGAATTCAGCAAACAATGCAGATAATTGTTCTTCGTCATGTCGAACCTGCACCTCCAGTTTATTGGCCAGATCAATTCTAGATTCAAAGGCTCGGTTATATTGCTTAGAACTGATCCATACATCTGCTATATCGTCGTTGCCAAGATCACTGAGTTCATACACTAGCCCACGGTCTGCCAACCATGTCTCTAATCCCTTCTTATTATAATGATTGTAGAATAGTGGGCCTTTCATCCTAATGATATCAACAGAATTGATGAGTCTATTGAAGAAGCTAACAACAATTCTCTTAGCTTTCGTCTTCAATGCCCACTCAAAGAATTCGCTATAATGCTTGCAATGCTCAACAACAGCTAGGGCAATCAATAGATCACATTCAGGCAGCGTCTCTGGGTCAACATCACGGAAGTCAGCAACCATATTACCACTATTGGCAAATGGCACAGGAGGTCCATCGTTGATGTCAATGTTCAAGTAAAACCCATTTGCCGGTAGCCACTTTGGAATAGGGCTATAAGACCCACCTATCTCTATTACTGACCTAATGCCATCTTCTATTGTCTCTTGAACCCATGACCACAGCTTAGGATGCCTGTCTAGCATCTTCTGGTAGAAAGCCTTGTCTCCCTCTTCCCAGAACTTTTGTTCATCTTCTTTCATTCTATCACCCAAGGTAGACGTTTATGTATTCTGTCTATTGCTGCCTGTTCACACACTTCTTCTATTCGCTTCACTACTCGCAGCAACAGGGGTCGAATCTTATTCTGTGCCCATTCAATCAAATCATAATCAGGCAGCAGTGGGCCTTCGCCAAAGTCTTTGTTATGATGCTTCCACATTCGCTCTGCTCTTCGTTCATTCTTACCTGATCTGCATAGATGCCTAATTCCATCATATATCCTATAAACATAGGTCATGTCTTCTGCCCAAGGTTCCCATAATATCATCTTGCCTCTGGCTCGATAGTCTTTGATCAAAGGCAATTCTATGCCTCTCGTCTCTTTCTTATAGGGTATTGACGTTCTTCGCCTAAAGACCATCTGACCATCATAGTGGCCTACTCGTCGGTCACAGGGTATCCATTTCTTAGAAGGCACATACTTAGGATTACGCAAACGCCATGCTGTATTAGCCTTTGAGCACTCCTGGTCAGGATTAGCCTGTAAGGCAGCAACATTAGATGATAGATGCCAAGGCATATAGAGATCATCGTCTTCCCAATGGCCAACGAACTCTGCTGTTACTGAATCCAATAACGCTTGTTTCTTGATACCTACTGTTGGCCATGGGGCTTCATTCCTTATTACAATGCTAGCTTGTGGCGATATATGGAAAACAGAACAGGCTTCTGACGATAGTTGCAGAGGCACAGGGCTATCGTTGGATATCAATAACGTTCTCTCCCCCTGATAGTCCTGTAGGATGAAACAAGCAAGAGCATCTTGTAATCTATGAAACCTGCCATATGTAGGACATATGCAGGTAATAGATGGCCATGGCCCATCGTAATGAGCAACTGCTGCCATATCAGGAATCATCGGTAGCCACTGGCCCCATCTTCTCGATATTACGGCGGGCGGTGCTTGCTCGTTTCCGCTCGCTGGCACCCGGCGCATGGGCTTCGGTGTAGGCTAACGCCTTCATTGCTTCAAGCAGCGCATCCTGCAAAACAAAAACCCAATCATCAAAATTAAGGTCTGCTTCCTCATCAGGATAGCACATTGCCCATTCAGGTAATATGTATTCCTCTTCATTAGAAGGCTCTGTTCTACCTATGAATTTCTTTTTATTCATCATACTATTCCCTTACTTTTGTAATGGGTTTACCAAAGATGATATCCTCATCTGCATTAAGCTCCTGATTTGAAATCGCAAATCTAGCATGGGCGCACCACGGACACCACTCATACAAATCAGGATAATTTATATCATGATAACTTATAGAGCATTCAGGCATCGGGCCACATCCATTGCAACACATACCGCCCATTAAATGGACTTTCCTAGTTACCCCATCACCATCGTATTCTTCCTCGGGATGTTTAGCCAGATACTCTCCTGCTATTCGGTTATACTCTGCATTCTTGCGTCTACACTGCTCATCCCAATCATCTGGTCGTTGGAACGAATCGTCCATCAGACTACTCCTCCGCTTTCTTGAAAAAGCCTGTGAACTCCTTATATGCTCCGCGAATGTCCACACATTCAAAGCCTGCTGCCTGTGCTAGTTGGATAGCTGCCTGCGCAGACCTCATCGAGAAGCAGTGGTCTCCCTTTAAAGAAAGACCCTCTGGCTCTATAGGCACTACCATCATATAGAGTCCATCATCTTTCAATACTCGATAGTTCTCTTTCAGTGAGACTAATGGAGAATGCAGATGTTCGAGGTTATGTAATTGCGTAATTACATCGAATGTTTTATCTCCCCATCTACTAAGATCATGGGCATCCCCATATGATATTGGTCGTCCTACTGATTTAGCATGTTGCATTGACCAGATAGACAACTCAATGCCTTGAGCATCAAACCCCAGTTCCAGCAAATCTTCAAGATAGGCTCCATCTCTACTGCCAATATCCAGCAACTTCTTACCAAAAGGTTCGACTTGTTCCAGCAACTGAGCAATATGACGAGCAATCCTACCCTTATCCTTGCCCCATTCCCTTCCTGGTGATCTACGTGCCTCATAGCCTACGTAGACAGCATGATTCGATGGTGTTGCCCGTCCAGCAGCCTCATTGATGTCAAATGCCTTATGAACGTCTGTCAGCAGCGCCTTACGAAAGAACAGTTCCTCAGCTACATGCCTATGTTCTTGCAAGAACTCCCATTCGGGCTTTGCTGATTCGACTACTGCATCTATTTCTGACGTATACCCATGGTGCAGCAGCATTGGCTTCCAGATATGTTCATAAACATCAGAACTGAAATAGGCAGAATGTACATAATGGGCATTGAGAACTGAAGGCTGAATGACTGTTGGCTTCATAGGGAGTGGATGGCACCACATCCTATATCCTAAGTAATAGCATTTTAGTCCTAATGCTACCAGTCCATACGAATCACCATTAGGTAGATCAGGCCATCCTCCTATGCCCTTCCATGCTTTATTGCTAATGAACAGAGGGAGATTGAATGGCATTGCTGCTCGCTGCCTTATGGCGTCAGGGTCACGTTTGGTGAATACAGGAGTAAACCCTAACCCATTATCATCAATTGACCATTCTGCTGTATAGGCAATCTGCTCATTCTCAATAGAACCAAACCAAATACCCCTTGACCTAGCTGCTAGGCGACTGAGTTCTTTGATATGGTCTTCGTTCTGACCCTTAGTCTCGCCAACAATTACGCCCCAAGGGTGTTGTGTTATCTTCATTCCTGTTCCCTCTTGCGCTTCTCGGCAATCATAGCTTCTGCCATAGCGTAGGCGATGGCAGCAGCCTTTGTTACCGTTAAGTCTTGCCTTCCGTCAGTCTCTATGCCCGCCAACGCCTTTCCTGCAAACTCATCCAGCAGCGTCTTGTAATGTGCTGGGCCACCCGTGTCAGTTGCCATCATCATTCTCCTCATTGCGCTTGTCACATTCTGCCTGTGCTTCGGCTTCTGTGGCAAAGCACCTATTTTCAGTGTTGTGCCATGTTCCTATCGTAGCAACAGTAGCCCAATAGGCTATTTCCAGCCCAAGTACATTAATAGTAGCCTCTATTTCATCAACAACAAACGAGCCAAGCACTCTCCATGTATCGGGCTGGCCTATCGAGTAAACTGTGTCTCCACGATTGAAATTTGTCTCAATCTGAGCCATTATTCGCTCCTTACAGCAGTAGCTATCTTGTTGACTCCACCTTTAGTAAATATCTTCTTGCGGCCAATGCGAATGGTCTCAACACCATGAAGAGAAAGCATCAAGTTATCCCGTTTGGCGTCTTTTGCTTGGCCTTTTGGTGTGTAATGTTCATACCATCCATCGTATTCAATGGCAACATTCTGGATAGGAAGGAAAGCATCAATAAAAGCCTTGCGTTTGCCAAGATTGAAGTAGTGTTCGGGGATAAATGGGACGCCCATACCTAAAAGAATCTGATACAACCTTCGTTGACCCTTTGACATATTGCCGTTAGATAGCCAAGTTGCTCGTCCTTTTTCCCAGTTAGCCACATATTCTGCGTCTTGGGGGACAGGACTCATTCAGGGTCTTTCCATTTAGGAGGCCATTCACCTTCGTAATTCAACATCTCTCGGAAGAAGATTTCATCTGTCTTGCCGCGCTCTTCCTTCATTGCTGCCCAATAGGCACGAGACTCTTGTACTGCCTGAGACTGCAAGAATTCGTCTACTTCAGGGTACCAGCCATGATGGAGCAAAGCCGGCTTAAAATAGCCATAATAAGATTCGTCACCGAAATGTGCGTAATGGGCGTAGTGTGAGTTGAGCAAAGTTCCAAGGTGCGGCACATCCATTGTGCCAGATTTATACATATGTTCAGTCGTTACGCCCGCATGAACCCAACAGCCAACATCCATCACCCACGCGCGAAGACACAAGACCTGCTCGAAGAAACTCCAGAGACCCGGCAACTGTGGACATCCTCCCACACGTTCCAGCACTTCCTTGCTCATAGCATATCCAGCGCCAATAACTGTATCGCGTGGAGCAATGATCTCGTCAGGTCTAGTAGAAATGTGAGAATTGAGCAGACCCCATTTCATTTTAGTACGAAATCTGGCACCAAATGTTCTGGCATCACGTATTTTAGGGTCATTACTAGAACTGTTGCCAAGATTACAGACAGATGCAACCACGATGCCATCTTTGTCGTTTGCTGCTGCACATAACATCTCTAATGAATATTTTGTGATGCATCTCTGATGGGCATCCATAATCACAATCATCTCACCATCACTAACATCAATGGCCTCTGCGCGACTGCGCGATACGCCCAATGGCTGCTCATGTCTAATGATCTTGATGCGATGATGTAGATCATCACGCCAATGCTTTGCCACCTTTGGCCTTATCTGGTCAGCCAGATCAAGAGGCACCGAGCCATCAGTACTAGCATCGTCAACAATGACGATATCAAACCTGGTCTGCCCAGAATTTACAATAGACCGAACAGTATTAGCTACCTCTTTACCTTCATTACGAGCAGTCAATATGACAGAAATAGGCCGAACCTTAACTACAGACCCGTTCTTACCAGCAACAGCAGGCACTTTCAACACATCACGAAAGAACTCGTAATCAGTATGTTTCTTGTTCTTACGCCAATGGCCAGTCTCATATAACATATGGGACTCAAGGGCCTTTAGCACTTCTTGCTGATGTGGTGCAATATTGGCAATATAGTGAGGACGCCACACGCTATGATATGTATCTGGCTCAAATAGAGCTAAATGGTTAGCTGCTTGGTTCAAATACAAGTCTGTTTCAGGTGGCCAACCCCAAGGCGGTTCTTTCGTGCCCTTGGCTGCCTCTGACCTATAAAGGTGTCTGGTCATGAACTTCGGATAGCAATAACATGGAATATCGTGGAACCAAGCCCATGCATTGATGGTTGATTCCTCATATCCCCATAGGCCCATAGTCGATGGCCATCGGGTCAGATCATCAAAGATTTCACGAGGAACAAAATAGCATGCTCCAAGAACACCATCCGTGCGCTGGGGGCTGGTCTCCTTTGTTCGGTAATAGGCACATCCTATTTTACCGTCTCTATGATAATTGAGATCAGCACCCCAGCCCTGCGGACCCCCAAACATAGCAGCAACACCAGGACAGGCTATTGCATGTTTCTCAATACAGAATCCACCTATTTCATGCCACAGGCCAACAGGATATCGCATATGAGCGTCAGATGAGACAACAACTCGTCCTTTAGCAGCAGCAAAGCCAATATTTCGAGCCATTCCTGCTCCAACAGGTGTTTCTAGTCTTATCCACTTCACAGAAGCCCCTGTACGGCTCAAGGCTTCGATTTCATTACATGACTCATCCCTAGACCCATCATCAACGACAATGATCTCTATGGGGCCAGTAGCAGCCTCTATGGCGCTTTTGACAGTTTCATATACTTCTTCCCCTTCTTCCCTTGTAGCGTATACGACAGATACGAGGAATTTGGGGGGAACTGTCGTAAATACTTCATCTGTAGTAGCAGGAGCGGGAGTTCCAGGTGGGACGCCAAAGGGATGAGTCTTACGATCTTTGACTCGCTCTGCTGCCGGAACATGCTCTGTTGCCATAGGCGTAGATGATACAGGCGTAGACGTGGTAGGAGATGGCGTTTCGATCTCTACTTCTACTTCTTGAGTATCTATTTCTACAGTAATAGGTTCTTCGTCTTTGACCAAATCTAATGCTTGCTGCAAATCTATTGAAGCAGAGGTAGGAAAGAGTGGTTCGCCGGATGGCCCTAGTTCTGGTAACTCAACATCAACCATATCATCATACAGCGTTCCACGCTCTCTCAAAATGCAGAATGCTCTGATGGCTTCAGCATAGTAGATACGCTGTATTTGACAGAAATCAGTTATTGATGTCTTAGAAATCTGTACAAGACAAGATGGGGCACAGACTGTGTTCATCTCGCAATTCACATCACTGCAATCTTCCCACTTTCTCAGCAGTGCATCAGCATCACCCTCAAACTTCTGCATATCTTCCAGATCAAGTCCCCAAAATGTGTCAGAGTCAATGAATCCATAACAGGGCTGGATAGCATCTGTACTGTCAATGGCACATCTGGTTATGCCAGCACCGCAGACCTTGGGCTTTTCTGTTAGTTGCTGCCTGACATTCTCAATGAAACTGATCTTAGGCTGATCGCCTGTCTTTATCAGCAACCACCATTCGCAGATGTTCCTGACTTCAATGTCAAGTTCAGCAAACGATTCACTTGGCATTGATTCATAGGGGAAGACAGGATGAATGTTGCGGAATCCTAGATCATATAGGGATTTGACAGAATCAGCATACAGATTCATGGTTTCAGGTGTAACTGTCATCTGGACAGATGCGTTAGGCTGAACTTGCAATAGCTTCGTTGCTGCATCACATGCACACCCGTAAGTGCTTATGGCTTCAGCATTCCTAAACGTATTATGGGCTGCCTCACATCCGTCAATGTGTGCCTGAATCTCTACGCCACGCTCATCCAGATACTTGAGTATATCATCATCCAGCAGCAGCATATTCGTCTTGAGCGTTACCCTAATACGCAATCCAGCGAGTCTGAAAGCGCCAATACCTGTTAATACAGACTTCAATGCTGAAAGTTCCAGCAGTGGCTCACCACCTCTGATGTTGATAGTAAGAGACGGAGTATCCTTGCCAACAGGCAGGAATTGATTGACGAACCACGATATGCCCTTAAGCAGTTGTTTGGCATCGACCTTGGTTTCGGTCTTGATCGGGCAGTAATCGCAGGACAGTTGGCAGGCAGACGACAGGGAGACATCCAACGTGGTGAAGCGGGCCATCACTTTTCCTCTAAAAGGTCTGATACATTATAGTCGCTTTACGTGGAAAATGCTGAGAAAAGTCAGGGAGTGTCCCAGAAACTTGCCTCTTCGCCGCCTGCTACAACCAAAGCCGCATTTTGCCCAACTTGCTGCGCTCCAAAAGGAGTTAGCGTGTAAGCTCCATCAGGAGGTTGATCATGATCTGGTCCTTCAAATATAGGCAGAAAAGAAGGGCCTGCTTGTAGCCACATCTTCCAACCGGTAGTACCCACAAGAAGCCGTGATCCAAAACCAACAACAAACAGATTTGCTAGAGGCAGTCCAGAAAAGTAAACAAAATAAGGAGTAGGTGCCTGTTGTCTTGTATAATATCCTGTAAATACACCATTGCGTGATCCAACATCAAAACCAGATGTTGTCATTTCTATCTTTTCGCACCATATTCCGCTGTCACCTAAGCCGGGTCTGTGCGTTTGAATAAGATTGTGCTGAAGTATGAAACGAATGCCCTCTGATTTTTGTATACGTAATCGTGAAATACGGAGGCCATAAGAACCTTTGACAAAACCTGAAAATCCGGGATCATTATACTGCTCATCATCAGGATTCTGGAGGACAAATGCTCCTGTCCCTGCTGCCCCATCAATGCGCAAACTTGAATCAGATAAATCACCTATGCCATAGAAAGGTTGATAGACAGTAGAAAATGGACCTTTCATATATCCAATACGTGCCATTACAAATCTGTTCTCAGCCAGAGTCGTCCTATACCACCACCCGGATCGTCTGTACGGATTTCTACAGACAACCCAATGTTTTCATCAAGTCTCGCATGGCACGGAATAAACATAGTTTGACCAGACGTATCCCGCCCTAAATACCCAGTGTCCCCATCATTCACTTCTACGCCATTAGGCCGACGCACAGTTAAGGCATCTCCCTCAGTTCCATCAGAATCAAGATAGGCAGAAGCATATTCTGTGTTATCAGCAGTCATCTTGATTTTAGCTTTTATCATAAAAGGAGTGCCACCACCACTAGCCGATGAGAACAAGACAAGCGCATACGTTACAGTGTCAATCGTTTCAGTGCCAATAACGATTAAAGGCGACTCACCTAATATTGCAATAGTGCTGCCCGTCTGTGACCCTATTCTATCCCCTATGTTAGGAGCATCGCCTTCATACTGAACTAGACACGAGCCTGATATGTAGGCAAACCCTACTCCTTGGTAAGGAATGGGTTCAGCAGTAACAGCTATCAGTGTCAAACCATCAGCACTAGGAACGCTGCACTTTGATATATTCAACTCCCCAACTGACACATCCGTTATTTCTACTAGCTGCCTCCAACTTATGTCATTATCAGATACATTCTGAACTAATGCCATATGAGCGTGTTCTGGCCGTCCCCCTAACCCCATACCTGCGCCTGTTCGTGCTAAACCACGAACTCTGTTCATTATCTCATTAACAGTGGTTGCAAGTAATTGATCTCCCTTCTTGTAGTCAGCAGGGAGTGTGGCAGGCACAAACGGATTGCTCTGTTGTGACGGAGGTGCTTGTGCCCTGATAATATCTTCAACCATTAGAATGGCAACAAGTTAAAGGGTCCGGTTTCGTAGACACGAGCATCATGAACAACACCAGAATATACACGTTTTGTTACATCCTTACCCTCTTCTTTTACGATGTCATCTCTATAATTACGCCAAAGAACTAAATGCGATATAGGACTATACAAGAAAGTATAGGTCACACGCCAAGCGCTTCCTTCACTTCTGGCAACAGCACCCACAAACAACAAGGTTTGCATAGCAAACCCTTTAAACATAGCATCATTGATTTTGCCTGTTAGCCCATAAATGTCAACATCAACACTGCTTTGTAACGTTTCGTGTGTTATTGACAACGATGGTCTGTATACTTGCGCCCCCTCGTTGTTCGCGCCAATAGCAGCATGTACATTCTCAGTAGTTGAAATAGTATTCAAATCCCAAGGTTGTATCTCAGTTCTACCTGACATATCATATGTAGTAACTGAGTTGCCATCTAAAACTAGATTAGCGTTTGCATTGTCACTGTAAACGAATGTCCCTATGCATGATACTGGGCTAAAATTGATAAACTTTCTATCAATTACTTTGGCAGGAGCATACTCAGGATGGGGATCGTTCCATTGTGGAACGCCTGCTACTCCTTGTGCCACAAAAGGATACTGGGCATTGTCATCAGTAGTATCACCTTTAATAAGATGCCGTTCTGTAAGCGTGATCTCTGCTCGTGTAGCACTGAACTTAGAGCCCGCAGGTAATCTAACAGATACAGCAATTCCCATCTCGTCTCCTACCCTAATCCCAAGTTCTCAGTGTTCTCAGAAGTCTTTACGTTAGCTTCCATGTTCTTTGTGGCTATTTCTTCTGTTTTCGTCATCATTACTGTAAATGGGGCGTCCCCTGTTGCACCGCTCATCTGCTGGGCCAAGGCAGGGGTAAGGAACATCGAGCCTGTTGACCCAGCCAAGCCGCCATCTCCCCCTGCAATACCATCCAACATCCCCTCTACCTTCTCTTGTGCAGCAGGCATACCTTCCATAATGCCCTTCAGGAAACTTTTAGCGCCATCAATAAGAGTAGTGATTATGCCCTTGGGCTTTCCCTTTTCTTTGTCC
>SDBV01013275.1_pt1 | contig 10498 bp, 5 predicted proteins | sample 2277081 | NCBI WGS metagenome assembly SDBV01 (sample SAMN10402039, study PRJNA504765) | marine sediment metagenome | isolation source: marine sediment core GS10_PC15, 223 cmbsf | place: Arctic Ocean: Southern Knipovich Ridge | collected 2010
TATCATTATTTTTCTCTCTTCTTCATCCCATTCATAAGGTTCGCCATTAAATCCACAATCCTTAGCAAATGAAGATAATGATTTAGAAGTATATTGTAATTTAATTACTCTTTTTATAACATAAGTTATTAAATCATCTGAGTAGAATTCTGGAGGCAAAACAGGGAATTGTTCTACAATAAAAAAGTTCATATTTATTCCACCTATTTTTTGTCGAACGATATAGTCAAAGCAAAAACAACTTAGATTTGTTAGCAAACAGCATATTAATCTAGCAGGTTCATTAGGTAAAATTAGAAAAAGTGAATTTCCTACAGCTGTTTTTGGAATAATGGAACAAAAAAAGGTTCTTTTATCTATTCGCCTACTTGTACTCCGAAAAACAATAAACCAATCGTAATTATAATGCAATATATTCATAGAATTCCATTTCTTAATAAAAGTTTCTTTCCGAACCCAATTACTCGGTGTAATTTCATAATTAATATTTTTATGTTGAGAAATCTCTGTCTTAATACTTTTATATTGATATCCTTTCCCTCTTTCAGCAGAGTTATACCTATGATCAAAGAGATTGACAGTTTTTCCTTCATATAAAGGTAGAAAAATTTTTCCATTTTTATTTTTTTTATATAAGTGAGAATCATCTATTTCTATTGGGTTTAAAAATTCTTCAGATTTAATAAATAATTTATCATCATGTGTCATGTTAAACATTTGAATATACTTTGAATTCCAAATGTTTATGATTTTCTTCTCTTTTTTGTACAATAAAATTGGTACTTTGGAATAAATCTTTTTTGTTATCTTATAATCAATATTTTTGTTAAAAATTGGAGGATTTTTGGTATTCGGGTTGAATAACACAAAGTCTTCATTGTTAAATTGGATAATATTATTCTTGTAGCAATATTCACTCTTCTCCTTTTTTGTTTTTTTTTTTTCTAAGTTATTTATTTTCCTAAAAACATCTGCTGGATTTGTTTGTGTAAACAATGCGTTTATTGAAGTAAAATTATTTCTATAATTAGGATTGGTTCCGGTGATAATAATAAAATTATAATTTTTATGAATAGGAAATATTCCTTGGTTTTCAAAATCCAAAAAACTTTTCAATGAATTTGATTGGAGAAATGAATTAAATAAAAATCGCAAATTCTTTGACATTATTAGAGTTGTAGGGCAAAGAAAACTAAAGGCTCCATTTTTAGATAGAATCTTAGAAAATCTTTCAATGAATATTGGGTATGTCTGAAGATTACCAAAAACAGAATTTTTATACAATGATGAGAGTTTAAAGTAATTTACTTCTTTCCTCTTTGATATGATACTTCTTTTATACTCATTAAATAATACTAAATCTGTTTCTGATAATTTTTTAATTAAAATATTTCTTTTTTTTTTTCCTTTAGCTTTAGTAATATTAATATCTTTACCTTTGAAAAAAATAATCTCATCAAGTTGAACTTTATCCCATGGAGGATTTCCAATAACAACATCAAATCCAGGATTTTTTTTTCCAAATATCTCAGGAAATTCTAAAAACCAATGAAAAAATCTGTATTGTTGTTTTAGACTTTGTATAATTTTATGAATTTCTTCAAATTCCTTTCTGATAGAATTAATATTTTCTAAATGAATAATCTTAATAATTTGATAGTTATTTGTTGGAGGTAATACATTATTATTCCTAAAAGGCCAGAAATAGATAGATGTAAATAAATCAGAAAGGTATTTTAATCTTAAAATTAATGGGTTTTGAGAAAAAGTCAGATATTGCTCCTTTTTTTGTAAAAAGGAGTCTAGAGTTCCTTCTTTAATTTCAGAAATTCTTTTAGATTTTTGATAGCAGTTCAACAATGTATTTTTAGTATCAAGGCTCCAGTTTAATATTGATTTACTTTTTTCTTCTTTTTTTAATAGATTTTTATATTCTTCTACTTTTTGATTATCTTCATCTTCTATACCTTTTTCACCTAAACCTTTAATACATTTAACCCAATTTGGTGTAATCCGTAGATCCACTTGGATACTATCAAAATCTTGATTAGGATTTAATTTATTAAAATCAAATCCTATTAAACTATTACCACATTTAATATGATTATCTAATAAACCAAGTGGTTTATCTTTCATTGCAACTCTAAGCCACAATGACATTTTGCAGAGTTCAACAGCAAGGGGATTGATATCGACACCGTATATGCATCGTTGAACAACGATTCTCCGTGCTTCTCTTAATTGATTATCCGAAGGATTTGTATTTTCTGCAATAATTTTTGCTAACTTTTCACCTAAATAATCCGTTGCAGCAAGAAGAATACTCCCCCCTCCACAAGAAGGATCTAATACGCTAATTGATAAGAGAGCCTCTCTTTTTTCTTCTTTGTTGCTCAATCCTTTAAATCTATTTTTAAGAACTGGTTTTAACGCTTGTTTTATCATTATTTCAATAAGAATTTTTGATGTATAATATGAACCTGAGGATTTTCGATCTAATAAATCGTGATCAAATGAAAAAATTTCTTCTTCAAGTGAAGGTTTATTTTCAAGTAGGGTTTCATATATACCGCCAATTTCTTCTTCTGCTAATTCTAAATAATTAATCTTTTGAAATAGTCCTTTATTTTGAAAAATTGTCATTTTTTTAAGAATTTCTAAAAAATTTGAATTATTAACATTAAGGTTGTATTTTTCAATTAGAGGAAAATTCTGTTTAATTGAGAAAAAGTCACCATATCCATTTATACCAAAAAAATCATTTCCTTTTTCTAAGATCTGAAGTAATGTCAAGAAATTTTGCCAGTTGTCACAGTGCGGATCTTCTAAAATTGGTTTTTCCAATTTATTATGATAATTATTGAAAGAATAATATCGAAAAAATAACGTACTTTCTTCAGGAAACATTCTTCTCTCATCTCCATAGAGAATAAACATTATTCTATAGATTATTCTTAAAAGCTCTGAGTAATATTCATCCAGATTTATTTCTTTATTTATTAATATTTCCTTAAATTTTATATTGCTATTAAGAAGGCTATTTCCCAACAATTCTAAAGCAAATGTTATGTTTTTGCTTAAGATTTTCCCAATTTGTTGACCCTCTTGGTTACAATTATTTAAAAATTTGTCAATTAAATTTATTCTATTTATTTCCCGATTTAATATTTGTTTTAATTCTTTAACAATGACTCCTTGAAGTTTTTCGTTAATATGATACTCTTGATTCCATTTATATAACTTTTTATGCAAAAATTCTGAATTATATTCAGTTAATTCCTTAATATCAATTTTTATATGAATTTCCTTTAAGAATTCATCTAAGGAAATAAGGAATTCATTTTTTCTTTCAAATAATATCTCAAATATTTTTTCATTTAATATTTCATCCAGAAATGCTGAATATTGTTTTTTTCCATCATTTCTTAAGGGTAACTGAGGTTTTAATCCTTTTTCAAATTCAACAATAACCTTCTTTATTTGATCCTTATTATTTTTAGTAATAATGACATTTTCTTGATTTAGTAATTTCTCGATATTCTTCGTTGAATTTTTGAATTTGTTAAAATTTGTTTCTTGATTTCTGATTAATTTCTCAATTTCTAATTCAATAATAAGTTTTAATTTAGATTTTAGATTTTTAGGAACAGATACCATTTTTCCTTCAATAGAATCATTCACATCTTTTTTTTCTACCTCAATATCATAATCACGCATTATTATATAACGGCTCTTATGAAAAATACGGTAGAAAAGCTCGAATTCTTTTTGATCTGGACCCTCAATGATATTTTGAAGATCAAATTGAATAAATGACCTACTATAAGCATGATGATATTTAGAAATTAATCGAAATAGTCTTCCATCAGTGAGAATAATCCATGGATAATCTGAAAAAGTGTTCACATAACGTTGTGCTTTATTATGTAAAGTTATTTTTTCAGGATCTCTCTCCTCAATAACATCAAACGGTCGGGGATTATCTGATTTAATGAAATACAACAACGGAAATGAATCATCACTTTGTCTATATTTTATTTTAAAAGTTCCTAATTCCGGATATTTATGTCCTTCTTCATCATTCCTAATTATTTTAAATTCATACCCTAAATGGTTAAAAAGCCCCACTATCCAATGATTAAAAATACTATTAGGAGACATGTCATTGATCGATAAAGACATTTGTTTCCATGCATCTTGAACCCATTTCCAAGCATTTATAAACTTATATGCATGGTCAAAATGCATAAGTTTCTGGTCTGATGAAAGTGCAAAATTCTGCCATTTACCTAATTCGTTAAGTTTAGGTTTATCACGCAATCGGATGAGTGCACTTTCTGTAAATAATCCACCTGAAATCTTTACATTTCTGAGAGCTTTATTCTTTGAATCTTCATTTTCAATTACTTCTTGATTTAATGTTTTTTTCTTTTTTGGGATTTTCTTTAGAGATTTGTTTAACACTTGTTTAATTATAACATTAGATTTTTTTTTTGGGACAGATTTTGTCTGAGTAGTTTTGGGTGTCTCTTTTATGAATTTAGTTATATCTATGTTTTTAAGTGTCGATTTTTTATTGGCTAGTTTTTTTGCCATTTTTATCACTTTAAATTATGCTCTCGTTGAACCTATTTTAAATATTAGTAATCTCCCTTGTGTGCAATGTAATTGTTAAAATATCCCATGATGGTGCTTTGACATTTAAAAAGTCCTCTTTCTGAAAGGTCTTGAGAGCTTCAGACTCAATCTGATTCCAAAATTCCAAGCGTTCTGCTACAATTTCTTTTCTACGTTTTTCTTTGAAATCATTAATAGCATGAATTAAAATTTCTGTTTTCATAGATTTTTCTATAATTTTTAAAGTTTTCTCACCTTCCGTTAAGCTAGAGTTCATTGGGGTACATTCATGTAATTTTTTTAATTCTTCTTCATTTAATATTTTTCCAGGTCTAATCTGCATCGCAATTGAATGCAATTCTTCAAAGATTATTGGCTTTTTCATGTGAATTGCATATCGAAACAGTATATTTAATTCAATTACATGACTTAATGCTAAATCTTGTGAGATTCCACGATTAACAACTCTCCCGTAGAATTTTTGTTTTTCTGAGAAACAATCTCTTTTTATTTTATCAATAAGAAGTGAAACAATAGGGGAATTTAATTTAATTTCTTCAATATCCTCATTTCTAACACCCACAATGGAATTAGTTGTAAGAAGAATCTTTTTATTCTTATCAATTTCTAAATCCTCCAAGAATTTTATATACTCTCCTGGATTTATACCTGAAACAACCTCATGAACATCCTTTTTAGCATTTTTTAAAACTAATTTTAATCCATATTTTTCAAGACCATTTTGAATAAATTCCAGTAATTCTGTTGAATCTCCATAATTTTTCGTAAATTCACTCATCTTTTCTTTAACTTGGTTAATTTTCACATTTTCTTGCCCATAAAAAGATTCATTAATTATTTTATTAACTTTTTTTTCGCTTTCTACCCCAATCTGTTTTTCAACATTTCCTATTATTGCGGAATGAATAAATCTGGAGATATCCTTTTGTTCTCGAACATCTGAATCAGTGAACTCTTCTAATGTTCGATTTTTTGAATAATTTATCAAATCTTCATCTAAGATAAAGGAGCTATCTAAATTCATGGTATTATTGAAAAAAGATGGAATCAATCCTATGTCATTTTTCATTGAATTAAGTTTTTTTTGAATTACATTTAAGATTCTTTGCTCAATTGTATGTTCAAGTATAAAAAGACGTAAGAAAACCCATTTTTCAGGTTGTCCAAATCGGTTTATCCTCCCATTACGTTGGGCAATTCTATTAGGATTCCAAGTTAACTCATAATTTATAAGTACATTTGCGCTGTATTGCAAATCAATACCTTCAGCCATGCAATCTGTAGATACCAAGATCGCCTTTTCTGATTTTCGGAATTTATTATATTCCCTTTCTCTCACATAAAAAGGTTGTTTACCATGAATTGTGAATATTTCAATGTCCTTAAAATAATTTACTTCAAGAATACATAACATATTAAGATTAAATTGAAGATAATTTAAAGTATCAGTATAGCGAGTAAATATTATAAGCTTATCAGATTTAGATTCTTTTGCTAGAGCTGGAATATATTTTATTAATTTTTGAAGTTTAGAGTCTTTAATTGATTCCAAATACTTTTTAAAATAATTCTTTTTTTCAGTATTATTATTAATCGAAATTTTCTGTAATTTTAATAGTTCTTTTAACTGTTCTTTGTATCCAGAGTCTTTTAATTTGTCAATTGACTCTTTTATAGCAGTCTTAGCTGACAAGATATCTATAAAAGACCCATAAGTTCCAATGAACTTATTTACATTTTTCAATATCTTTTCAAGAATTATTAATGCAAATTTTTCCGTTTCCAATGGCATTACTAAAACATTTTTTGAAATTTCCTCATCCAATTCATCTTCATTTACATCCACATCTACATCAGCATCAAGCATATTTCTTGTTATCTGTTCCTCTCTATACCCTAAATCATCATTGTTTTGGATTATTTTGTTTGTTTTATTTTCTTTTTTTTTAATATTTTCCTTCTTAATTCGTATCATTCTCGAAATGGAAGAATAAAGTGCATATGGACTGCTAATAAACCGTTTATGCAAATTATTTATAATCCATTTCATTATAATATTAATATTTCCGGTTTTCTTATCAGATTCGAATTCAAAACTATTGAAAAACTTAATCAATATTGCACAGTAATCATTGATTGCGTCAACAATGCTTGTAAATTCTGGATTAATGTTTATTGGAATTGTTTCTTCATTTACTTCTGGAAAAACATCTTTATTTATAAGATCTTCTTTGATTAAATCGTAAGTCCTTTGACATACATGATTTTTTGCGAAATTTTTATTAATTTGAAAATCGATATCTTTTATATTTGAATTAAATTGAATACATTTTTCATCCAACAAATGGAGTAAACTTCCAAATGAATCTGTGAATCCATTATGTGGTGTTGCTGTTAATAATAACAAATGATTAACCTTATTTGCAATAATCAAGGCCATTTCGTAGGATTCTTTCTCCCTTTTTTCTCTAAACTTTTTCTCTATTTGTTTTCGAGATAATTTATTAATACCCTTCTCTTTAATTCTTTCATTTAATTTCTGATAACGAGCATTCATCATTACAATATGCTTTTTGATCAAATCTTCCTTGATTAAACGTTTTTGATTATAATCTTGAAAAATCTCTTTTTTACGATAATAATTATGGGGCATGCATAAATTATGCGCTTCGTCAATGATTGCTAAATCCCAAGGATATTGTATAACTTCTCCTAACACATAGATTTGTTTGAGATAATCTGCAGATACAATCACAATGTCATAATAATTCCAAACATTTTGATCCACCATCATTTGGCTCTCAAGCTTACGTCTTGATGTTGAATCAATTATAACGGCATCTAAATTAAAGAAACGTTTAAGTGTATTCTTCCATTGTTCCCTAATATTTGCTGGACAAATAATTAAAACTCTTTCTACTATTTCCTTATTCAACAATTCAGATACAATAAGTAAAGATTCAACTGTTTTTCCAAGACCTACACCATCTGCTATTAAAAGTCTAACCCTTTCTTGTTGTTTGATAGCCATTAAAACAGGAACTAATTGATAGTTTTCTGGTATGACTCTAGCATTCCTTAAACATGCTAAAGCTAGAGAATCATTCCTTAGAGTATATCTATACGCTTGATTCAATAGTTTCTGAGAAAATGGGTGTCCTATAATCGGTTTGGGTCTAGGTAATTTAGATACCTTCATTGGTGTAATAAGTGCTTCAATTTCTGGAATGACAAACCATTCGGCTTGAACACCAGCAATGGATTTTAATCTATAAACAAAGGTTTTAGTTTCATTTTCTCCAACGATGTTCCTTTTTTCTGCAATGTACCACTGTCTTCCTTTTACTTTAACAACTTGCCCAATTTCGAAATTATTTTTTTCGTCCCTAATCGCCATTTCCCCTTCAACTTTTTATTTTTTCAATTTGGATAATTCATATTAATCATTATTGAATTTAAATTATTATTAAGATGTAATAAAGGGAAAATAATGTAAGAAACTATGGTAAAATTTACAAAAGTTGGATTACAATTGTAATAATTAAACTAAATATTCTTCAACTTTAAGAGGTAATATACGATCAGATTCAATGATCTCCATTTCTCGTGCCTTCTCATTGATCAACCATAATTCTGAGAGAATAACTTCATTAGATTTATTTTGATTCTTTCCTGGTAAACGAATCGCCCAAGATTGTAAATTATCTAAAACCCCGTATATAAAATCACGGGAGATTATTGCCCAGAAATTATCCATTTTTAATTTAATTTGATGAAGATAAAATGCATTTAATTTAAGTTTAAAAAAAGTGAAAAAATGAGAACAATATCATGAGTTTAACAAGGTTTTTAAAATTAAAAGAAGTTAAAATAAAGTTTCACGAGTTTTTTCCAAAACCTAGATTTTCTATAAAAAGGGATTTAATGGCATCTCCTTTAACTCAACATTATTCGAAAGTGGGAACTGCTTTTGATTATCTCCTACGTTTTTATATTAAATATCTGTATCCTGAATCAATAAGCAATAAATGGATTGCTGAAAACTCAAGGGATTTACTTAAATTAACAATACTTCAAAAACTAGAAAATTCACGTTTGCCGATTAGTAATAAGGGAGCTGCCAAATTAGAAAAGTTTTATATAAATTTAATAAATTCAATAGAATCAAATAATGGTATTTATGAATATATGGATCAAATTAATTTCATTGAACAAACCTATCATAAAGTAGATAGAGTTATATCAGATGCTAAAGAAAATTACTCAACGTTCCTTTTAAATGGTAAAATCACAGATAAACTATTAAAATCAACCCTTTTACTAGCTCAAGTAGATAACATCTATAGAGCTCGAAGGATTAGTGATAATTTAGGGATGTTCGATCAAATGGATGTTAAGGATTTAAGAAATTTAGTTTCTATTGTGAAGCAAAAAGACTTTAAACCATATAAGGTTTGTATCTTAAATCCAAATTTCGGCCAAGCTTCTCATATGGTTGGAGGAGCAGATGCCGATTTAATTATAGATGGCATGTTAATTGATATAAAAACGACTAAGAATTTGGAAATGAAACGAGAGTATTATGATCAGTTGATTGGTTATTACACATTATATAGAATAGGTGGTATAAACAATACAACAATGAATGTTGATATAAAAAAATTAGGTGTATACTTTTCAAGGCACGGATATCTTCACTTATATAATATTGCAGATATTATTGACGAAACTGAATTTTCTAAATTTATTGAATGGTTTAAAGAAAAAGCTATTCAAGAGTATGGTAAAATTTAGTAGAATCTATGATAAATTCCAAAAAACTGTTAACTGAAATTTTTATATATAATTAGATAATTTATGTATTGGGACAATTATTGTAATAATTTAAAAATTATAACGATTGAATTCAGGTTTTTTTAATAATGTAAAATAAACTTTATCTTTAAAGGGCTGAAATATTTGTTTGAGATAAATGATAACGTGTGTTTAAAAAGTAATTTATCTTCAAAAGGAGTCATTGTTGATAAAAAGAAAGTAGGTTCTGACATCTATTATACAATAAGAATTAATAATCAAGATGAGATTTATGAAGAATCTCAATTGGAAAAAATCGAGTTTAAATATTCATCGATAGAGGAAAAAGCGAAAAATAACATATTCATACCATTCAAAGAGTTTAATCAAAGATATTTATTAGCCAAAATTTAAACCTACATAAAAAATTTTACCTGATTTTACTTTTATAATAAGAAAAATTACACTAATATAGAATTAATGTTATTTTAGCTCCCCTACATGTGTAGCCATTATAGTGATTCTTTCTTTCTCTGGTTCTATTCCTAATTCTCTAAGAGTTTTATGATTTGGCAAGAATTTTCCTTTATACATAAAAGATACTCCTGCTAAAGTCTTATCACCGCTATTTTTAACATAATCCCTTGCTAAATACATCAGCTTTTTGTCTAAATCCCATTTGAATTCATTAGATTTTTCTTGATCTTCATTCAATCTATTTACGTCAATTTTTAACATAAATAAGTATCCATCCGAGCCTTTAACATAAAGTTGTCCAATTGTATTTAATTCTAAATTTAGGAAATTCCCCCAGTTACCAGTTTCTTATATTGGCTGGATAGGAATAACAAATTGTTCACTTTATGAGATAAAATATTTAGCAATACTAATTAAATAAAAAACATTCTTTTTTCTTATGACATCAAAACAGAATGTGGGGAAAGCAGGAGAATATTATATCTCTGCTCTATTATCGGCTAAAGATTTTGTTGTTACGGTCACATTAGGAAGGAATATTGGATATGACTTGTTGGTTGAAAATCCAAATGGTTCTACATTAAAGATA
>SDBV01013276.1_pt1 | contig 10497 bp, 16 predicted proteins | sample 2277081 | NCBI WGS metagenome assembly SDBV01 (sample SAMN10402039, study PRJNA504765) | marine sediment metagenome | isolation source: marine sediment core GS10_PC15, 223 cmbsf | place: Arctic Ocean: Southern Knipovich Ridge | collected 2010
ACTTGGGAGACTAATATTGATTGATGGCAATAAACCAACCAGTCTAGAAATGGCATCAGAAACAAAATTTATTGAGTCTTTCATCGCATTAAAGCCGGGAATAAGTTGCCCAACAAAAAGGGCGACATCAGCAAGCATTCCCACCAAGCCTTGCCCAACAAAATCTTGTATGGCCTTAACTGCTTTGCCGCCTATTAGAAAAATTAAAGTCCCTAATTGATCTATTAATCCACCTGCGGTATCAATTAGCCTCAATATAAATTGGCGCACTTCTTCAAGCCTATCGCCAAATCCCATAAAGTTTGTCGCTGCTGCTGCTGTCAGGCCAATGATTATCGCCATTGGAAGTAATAACGGCAACATTGCGCTACTGGTCAATAAGGCCATAGCAATTGTAAGATTTCTAATTAAGGTAATCAGTTTGAAAGCAATTATCGTTCCGGCCACTAACCCCAAGCCAACAGCAACAAATCCCAATGCTCTAGAGTTTTCTTTGAGTGTATCAATTAGCTTTCCTTTAAGCGCGTCGGCCAAATCAATAACGCCCTTAATTAATAATTTTGCGCCCTCTGATGCTTTAACCAATGTATCCAATGCCAAGATACTCACGACGTTAACCAAATCCTGAGCCGACTTTACAGCAGCATCTAGAATTCCGGGAAGGCCGCCCATATCAGAAACCCACTGCAAGGCGGTAGTGGTAACATCTGAGATAGCCGGGATAAGATTGTCTCTAATAAAGTCTCGCGCTAGCTGAAATGCGGGAATAAGCGTGTTTGTGATAAAGTTAACAAGTATTCTAAATACACCTTCAACAGCCTGAACTACACCTTCGGATACACGGAATGCCCTTAGAAAATCTTCTATGAAACTACTGCCGTCTTCAAATGTGCCAAATAATGTACGCAGTGCCGCCGTTAATCCGCCCTCGCCAAAGGCTTCAGCCGCCCGACGAATTGCACGCACCACAACATCAAAGGCTTCTGATATGCGGAAAATTGCTGTAGATACAATACCCTGAATTCCGAGAAAGTCACTCTCCCACGCCTTGCGCAGTGCGGCAATTGCCAAAGTTCCCGCCACAATCGTAGCCAACAATGGAGCAAAAGCGATAACAAGACTGCCAAGAAATGGGATAATTTGCGTTGAAATTGCAATTGCAAGCAAAACCAAAATATCCTTGAAGCTCACTACACTTTTAACGGCATTGAAAAGAGACGCTGCTAATGGCGCAACCGTTTCTTCAAGAAAGCGCAAAAATTTAGTTGCGGGGGCAATAACACTACTCAGGTCTACAATCCCGTTTGTTGCGCCCACCGCCGCCACATTAAATGCTATGAAGATAGATTTGCTACTTTTCAATGTGCGTAAAAAGATAAGCGCAAATGCCCTTACTACCCGAAAAGCAGGTACTAATTTATTTTGCATGATATTGACCAATGCAGGCCCGACACGGTTTACAATTGGCAACAGCCCATCTCGAATAAGCGCCGTCAATATGGGCAGTAAGGCAATGCCAATTTCATCTTTAACATTTTGCATTGTCGCGCCAAGTCGTGCAAGCTGAGAGGCCGCGCTTTGACTTACGTCTGGCAAGTCGGCAGTATTGGCTATCAGCTTTTCCATGACCTGGTTCATCAATGCTGTTTGTTGCTCTTGCTTACTGAGTTCGCTTACTGATTTCCCAATCGACTCGGCATAAGCCTCTTGTGCTGCCACAAGATCAATCTGAATACCCAAGTTATCCAAAATCATAGGAGACAAACGACCAACGCCTGTAACCAAACTGGCGAGGAGAAAGTCCAAATCTTGTCCGGTAGAGGCCGCAACTTTACCCAGAGTCTCTAATGCTTCTGGCAAGCGTTCTGCAAAATCTTTGGAGACAAGTTGGGTCGCGGTATTGAAACTTTTCATTAAGTCACGGTTGGCAATTAACCCGCCAGAGGAACGCTGTAATGCGGCAAGCATGGCGTCCGCACCGCCTGCGATACTCGCGGTAAAGCCCTCGAATGCCAGTTGCAAATCTCTAATCGGCGCAGCGTCTAATGCCAGCTTTGCCAAGCCCGCGCCAATTCCAATAACCGCAGCGCCTACCGCAGCACCACCAATAAGCGCCACCTTGCCTAACGTTTGCAAGTTGCCGCCCACGCCCTTTAAGACCCTGCTGGCTTGATCTTGGGCAGTGATGACTATTTCAATCCGGTTACGTGCCATTATCGCATTGCTTTCTTTTGCGGCCCTTGCCGTCCGCGTGCTTCACCTTCTATTAGATAGAAATCTAATAGAACTTCGTCAAAGTCCTCATTGTCTAATTGGCTAGGGGTACAACCATAATAACCGCGCATGGTATAGAGGATATATTCAATACCGGGTGGTTCGCCGCCACCCTTCAAGAAAATGGCTTCTGCTAATCTGTCGGCTTTTTTTTGGCATCCATTCTAGCTTTTTGCGCTTCCTCGCCAATTAGATTGGACAGAAAAAATATCTCATCATCGGTTGCCAAGTCATCCAGTGATACGCCATTACCGGGCTTAGCAAGTGGCTTGTCGTCGTCATCTGTCCAATTCCAATCTATAATCAGTTCTCCTAGCAAATCGGTCGCTCCATCAAAGGCTTCTAAATTGCCTTCCTCAGTTTGCAATTTCATGAGGCGCTTTAATTGTCCAATCTTGGGGCGGCGCATTTCTACCCACGTGCCTTCGCCTTGCACCTCATCGCTTGGATATTTCTTTGCTTTCTTGCGCGCCATTCTAAACCTCTATAACTAGCTGCTAATCGTTGTTAGCGTCAATTCACCATCGGGCAATAATGTGGCCTCAAACATAAGAGGTGTTCCGTCTTCGGCTTCTGCATCAAAAGACAAATCGTCTAAGACGAATTCGCCAATGATGCGTTCACTGCCTACTGAGGCATCGGGGTAATCAATCTGTACAGTTCGATTACCTTGATTATTCCAACAATCGCGGAGCAAATCCGCGCCCTCGTTGGCAGTGGGCGAAAAGACAAATCGCACATTAAGCGTTGCGTTCTTTTTGCCGTCAATCGTGCGTGGAAAATCACCTGCGAATGTGAAAGCCTGACCTGTAAGGTTATCGAGTTCGAGGCCCCATTGGTTGCCCGTTCCTGATACATCTACCGGCACTCCGGCTGTATCATCCAGCAGGATATGACTGTCTTTACCGTTGCGGACAGTTGTACTTTGTGGCATGACGTTCCTCCGTAAAATACTACTTCAATACGATGGTTAGTAGCTCGTCACGCCACTTCTCGACAGTCTCTAATTTAGTCTTTGTGGCTTTGGCTATTTCTGTATCCGGCATATCCAAAAAGGCTTCTACCGAATGTATGTTTGCCGCTTCTAGCACCTTTGCCTGTTCATCCCAATTGGGAATGACTTTAAGCGGCGGTGGATATATCGGGGCGATTTTTTGTTTCTCTAACAGGATTTCAATTGCGCCATTTCCAAGTCTCGCGCCATCGAAAATTGTTCCCTGTTCAATGATTTCACCCGCGCCCGATAATGACCTTAATGCTCTGTAATGCGGCATGGCTCTAGTATACCATAAGTTCTAAGGTGAACCGGATACCGACATAAGTTGTCCCGGCATATGGAAACGTTACAAATTCCCATCGCCAACTGAATGATTTAATTGTATTAATCGTGCCATCTAATATGCCAAAAGATGGATCGGCGGGCGTACTTTCCTTTTGTTCAGCTTGTAATATGTCAATAATCTCATCAGTCGCTAGGTATACATTGCGCATATCTTCGCCAACGTTGGCGCGTTCTTTTACATACACATCTGCCAACATTGTTAAATCATGCCGTTGAACTGCCGCGCTAAATGTATTGGGTTCATTATCGCCTTCAGTAGCGTAGACTTGAAACAATGGTGTGTCTGGAATGCCTTCCGTTAATTCAGCTTGTCCTGCGTCTTGCCCTACCGTTAAACTGGCAGCGCCTAGTAACGTTTCTTTGATGCCCGCCATGATTGCAACAACTGAAGCCATTAGCCCACTATCCCATTCACTGCCCGACCAATGAGGGCGATAATCTTATTTGTGTTATTCTCGAAGCCGCGTTCCAAGAACTTGCGCCCGCGTAATCCGCCACGCCGGAAGATTGCCCGCGCCACCAAGAAACCGCTAGCGATGCCATGTCGCCGTGCCCATACCTCTAACGCTTCAGGCGGCGGGAAATATCTTGGCCGTCCGGCAAATGTTCCCGTTCCCAATTCCATAAACGGCGCATAAGTCACATTACTGCCAACCACGCCCTGAACTTCTTTACCAAGTAATCCAGAAGATGCAACACGAATATCTGAGGTGATGCTCGCCCGCAAGCGTCCGGTATCGACTGGCGCAAAGATTTTGGCATCACGCTCCACAAGCATGGTTGCCTGTTTCATGGCGTCTACCATCGGCTTGCCCGCTAAGTCAGTAGCGACCTGCTCCATTTTGCGCTGTGTCTGGCGCAAGCCGCGCACTTCTATTGCTGTATTTCTAGCCATATCAGCCCACCGTCGGCTGCATAAAGCGTTCAAGCATTTGTTTAATATCTGGGTCTAAAGACTGACGAAACATCATTACCCCAAACTCCGGATTTACTGTTGTATCTGCCATACCAGCCTTAAAGCGGGTCATCCATCGTAATGCTTGCCCAATGGTTGCCAGCTTAACTTGCTCAGGCACATCGATTGCATAGCCCCACAGGGCAGTAACGCGCACAGTTGACATTGCAAATCGCTTGCCGCCTTGCCGCAACCGTCCATTTATCCACGCCGCAAAATCTCCGCGCCCGTCCATCATTAAACCCGTAATCGGTGAGCCGCTAAAATCTGGCTGTTCGGCTGGCCCGCGAAAGGTAATAAAGTCGGCGGCAACTAAGGCAGTATAATCGCTATCAGCCTCGAACGGGCTTTTCTGCTCTACTGTTGTGACCGATGTGCAACTATCAATCCTGATTGTCGCCGTTCCTTTGCCAATATATTCCTTAGTAGTTGCTACAGCGATTGCAACAAAAGCCTCAGTATTCGGGTCTTGCGTATCTAAGCCTAGCCAACGGTCAATGGCACGGGCAGCCGCATTGAGCGTAGCTTGAATTTGTGGGATTTGATTAGGCAATACCGAACCGGGATATGCTTGGTATTCTGCTACTGTTGCATATGCTGTATCTGGCATTTAATTGCTCCGATTACGCCTGTTCCAACGTCGGATTACTTTAGCCAATAAAGCAAGCGGTGGTTCAAGCATAGCGGCCAGCAATCCCAAGAATTCAATTTTCACCTGTTTGATTTGTTCATCTAGGGTTTTCATCTATCTCCTCAGAGCCGTTTTAAGCATCGTTAGAAACCTTAACGTTAGTTTATACCTATTGTCTATATAAGCCGCTTAAAACAGCAATTTAAGCCTTTTCAGTTACTTTGAGCGGCCACGCTAAACCAAAGTCACGGCGTTTAATCTTCGCCATCTGTCCACTATTGCTATACCATACTAGCCCTTCAATAACAGTACGGGCAAAAAACTTCTTCAATAAATTAAATTCAACGGGTGGCAATTTCCCTTCGTCAGAATACATATCACCATGATGATACCATAATTGATGACTTGTTAATCCATATGGATTACTTTGTATCTTTGGCCCTACGAGTTCAAAAGTGGCCTCGAAATTATGGGATAGGTTAGCCCAACCTTCCCGATGCCATTTGTCTTCAGGCCCATCGCCAATTTTTAGCCAACCGGGCCAATGTCCAGTATGGAAATTTGGTTCGATTTCCGCCGCTTCCCAATTGTCAGGCGCGGCCTTGAAGTCGGCTATTGCAAAAGGTGTACCGCGTTTTTTGGCAGATTTAATTACTTTGCGATCGTAGCGTTTATATAAAACGAATTCTCCCCATAATTCAGTTAGAAAACAGGCTGTGCCATCAAACTTTTCATAGGCAAATCCCTCACCGGCAAGCACCCATTCACAACCCTCGACAACCTCATTATAGATTAATCTATCACCATCATAATTTCTTTTGAATAGGCTTGGAATTTTCTGCATATTTATTCTCCTTATGCTTTATAACTCCCACAGTTTGTTTTCAAAATTGGGCATCACTTCCCATTTGCGGCGATACCAACCCGCGATGCCAACACCCTGTTCGTCGCGTACCAATACGTCAAAGTCACGTTTCAGAATTTCATCTCGGATATAATTCAAAGTTTCCCATACCGGACGGCATTCACGCCAACTGCCGGGCGGCGAGTAATCATGAAATATCATTAGCCCACCCGGACGCATAACATTTCAATATGGTAAATCCAGATGTATATTGTTATGGTCGCCATCCACAAAGATCATATCGAAGGTTGGCGGGGTTATATCATTCACAATACCATTTAAGTATACATGAGAATGTAAAGATAATATTTTTAGACGTGTATAGTGCCGCAGATTATGCTGTGCAATTTCAACTTCGTGCTTGTCTGGATTAAGTGTAATAACGTTACCGCGTCCTGTGCCTTCCTTCAAAATTGCCGCGCTATATCCATGTGCCGTGCCTATCTCAAGGATTATATCATCCTCTTGATTGAATTGCTTTGCCAATACATAAAGCGCCGCAGCCTGGAATTCGCTAATCTCGCGCTTGACTTTAATACCCGGAATATACTTGCGCACTGTATTAAGTACATCGACTACCTTTGGAAAATCAAAGGCCAGTTCAGCAATAATGTTCATTGCCTCATCTTGCATCTGTAAATGATTTTGTTGCTTACGGAAATACCGACAGGTGCTATCCAAGATTTGCAATTCACGCGGATTGATTTTGCGCTCCGCCAGAAATTCATCGGTAGCTTCCTGCGTACCTTTCCAGTGTCCGTAATCATCAATGATAACGAGGCCACCGGGCGCAACCCGATCATATAAATTGTCAAACACCACTTTCGTGCTTTCGTACCAATCTACGTCAATATGTAATACCGCTATATCTTGTCCCTCATAATGTGGTGATGCGGTTGTAAATTTCACGTCGCCCCGTATCATGTGACATTGCAAGTCACGATAAGCGAATAATGCTTCCAATGTATCTTCTAAAAACAGTTTTACCTCATCAAAGTCAGCCTCAAGATAATCTCCGTTTTCCATAACTTCAGTTGCTTTTCGCCCATCGGGATGGGTTGGCTCAGGCATCTTGTCCCACATATCATACAGCCATAAATTACGCTTAATGCCTTGCCTGCCCGCAATCAGTCCTAACAGTGCTGCACTCCCACCACGCCATACGCCTGCTTGAACCCAATCACCGGGTAAAGTGTGCCCTGTCAATAGTTCATCCAATGCCGCTAATCGAGAAATGGGCATCGCGCTGCGACTTTCACAATGTTCATATAATTCAAATTTGTTCACGTTCCATCTCCACATATCTGGCAAATTCACTATCTTCAAATACAGTCAAGAGTTCCTCCCAATTTGATATAAGACTCTGAATTTTGAAAGGATTAAGACGGCGTGTAACTGTAACAAGTCGTTGGTTTTTAACTTCTAAAAATTCACAGAGTTCACGATTAATGTCAACGGGAATTTGCGCAATACTTCCGTATCCTTCGCCTACCAAATCTTCATATGTAAGTGAATAATTTCTACCGCTTTGTTCCTCTACTCGGCTTGTGATTTCCATATTCCATTGCACAAGTTTCCGCGCCCGTTCAAGCATTTTATCCGTATTAACAATTAACGGCGCTGGCGCAATTGCGGATATATAAAAGCTGTGGTTAGGGTATTCAATCTTGCCTTCCCGCACTGCTGTATTAATTTCCGCGCTTATCAATGTCCGCAATATATTCTCACGGGTCAGATGAATGACCTTGACTGTATTACCCCGAACCATTTTCCAAAAGCCGGGCGGAATACTTTTATAGGTCACGCGAAACCCGACGACCTTATAGCCAGGACGGTTAAGCATAATGCGGAATATACGCCGCTTATTCCTGAAATTTTGCATCCAAATCTGGGTGTCTGAAAATGGCTCACCACGTTCAAAGCCAATATCATTGTGGCTGTCTAATGCCGTCGCCAACATCGTGCTGCCAGAACGCGGATGAGCAACAAGGACAACACGCTTGGGATTGTGCCATTCGTTATGTGCCATTCCACTTGGCTCCTATGCGCCCGCGTCCTGCTTGACTATCCACACGTCTTTCGCAATGTCGATGAACAATTGGCCGTTAAGATGGTCGATTTCGTGTTGGAGAACATGCGCCAACCAGCCCTGCGCCTTAATGCGAATTGGCTTGCCGTTGCGGTCTAATCCCTTGACTGTAATTTTTTCGGCGCGGTCTACGATGCCTAAGTAGCCGGGAATAGAGAGGCAGGCTTCCACACCTTCGTCTTGCTCTTTGCTGACCTTCACGATGTCTGGATTAACGAGGATATGCAGCACACCCGCATCATCGCCATATTGTTCGCGGCTTTCTTCATCGTCAGGCAAGTTAACCACAATGAGTCGTTGGCTCACGCCGACTTGCGGGGCGGCCAATCCGACGCCAGACGCAGCCTGCATGGTTTCGACCATACTATCAACGAGCTTCTGGAATTTTTTGTCAAAACCAATCACTTTGCGCGCCTTTTTGCGCAATACCGGATTTCCCAATGTAACAATTTCGCACATCGTCAACTCGCTCGCTTCCTAGAAATTACCGTATGTAAATTAAATTTTACGGACACTAATGAACTACGAATACCATTTATCCACAATGTCATAAGATTTAATCAAAATCTCAATCGTCTGTTTGTGGCGAGGCGGTGTCACAATCCGCAACGCTTTAAGTAACAGGTTGTCCGCTTCAGAGTGAATTATTTCAATGTCGCTTAAATCATGCAACATATCCATGAGTGCAATAATGTGTTCAAGTTCTTCTGGTTGGCCCATCACGCTACACTATCCACGTCAATATCATTCTTATTCATATGGCCTCCGATATGCCATCGTCCCGTGAAAATTCCCAATGACTTCCCACTGCGCTTGTTCGTTCCACCCATCAGCATATTTCTTGACAACGACGTTGGGATTAGACACATCATAATCATGCAGAACGAGAATGCCGCCCGGTATAATCTTTTGCGGCCATGCTTTAATATCTTTGGGAAAGCCATCAATGCCATGATTGCTATCTATGAAACAAAAGGCCACGTCATTATTTAGATGTTCGGAGGCATCCCAACTTAGCTTTCGTAATAAATGAACTTCGCTAAACAACTGGCGCTCTAATAATTGTTGTCTAAAAATAACATATTCCCGTTCCCATCGTGGTTGCGCATAGGTATCCACTGCATAGATTTTCCCACGCCCTAGCCGCGCTTGCGCCCAACAGAATAAGCTGCCGCCCTGATATACTCCGCATTCGACGGCAATGCCATCAGGCGCAAGCAGTGCCAGCATAAACAGGTAAGCGAGTTGCGGTTCGCTACACATTGAGAATTGTTTGCAATCGCGGATATGGTCTGCCAGTGGGATGTGGTTATTCAGCATCGGGCATCATTTCATCGGGAGTCATTTGTTTAACTATATAATCCGCTCCAAATAACCAATCGTAGTTAGACCCCTGTTGCATATGGATAAGACAAAGATAAACTGTTTCATCATACTGTTCCCTTGATTGGGTTGCCGCCAGGAGGCAATTTCTAAATTCACACTTTCTAAATCCGTCACTTGTTAATTCCATACTATTCCTCTGGTATCATTTCGTCGGGCGTCATACCTTGTACTCCATAGTGCCATCCCATATTGCTATATAAATGTGCCGCCTGCCCCATGTGAATTAAACAGAAATATATAGGGCCATTAATGCGTATGAACTTTTGGGTTGCTACTAAAGGACAATCATCATTATGACACTTCCTAGAACCGTCACTTGTTAATTCGATGTCATTAGCTTTACTTGACATTAGGCATCATTTCATCGGGCCTCATTCGCCGGTTGGTAAATGTTGCCGTTGGGTCGCCTATAAAATCGCCAAGTTGAATTTTCTCCTTTGCGTGAGTATTGCAATAATACATTAGTAAATCGCCCCAAACTAACGCTCGAATTGCTGGCAATTTACAATTTGCATTATGGCATTCAGTAAAACCTTTATTTGTTAATCCCATGCCTTACCTCCCATTCCTTAACCCTGTCCCATGCTTGCTTGCTATCTAACCCGTCTGTAATTAGACCATCCCAACGCCGGGCGGTCATGGGATAATGGCGAATAGTTGCATCTTCTATCAGGCCATACCGATCTATGTTATTGTGATGATTACCCAATACATATACGCGCAATGGGACTTTATGCAGCGCCCGGAGTAATGCAGCCTGGTCGCGGCCCTTCCAGATTTTCCATTCGGCCACCCATGTATCGAAGAATTCTTTTACCCGGTCAGAACGCCGGAAGCCAAATACGCCGCCATTGTATTGCAGCAAATCATCATAGCCTAGCATCTCAAGCGTGTATTCAACTTCCTCTTTGTAGTC
>SDBV01013277.1_pt1 | contig 10496 bp, 10 predicted proteins | sample 2277081 | NCBI WGS metagenome assembly SDBV01 (sample SAMN10402039, study PRJNA504765) | marine sediment metagenome | isolation source: marine sediment core GS10_PC15, 223 cmbsf | place: Arctic Ocean: Southern Knipovich Ridge | collected 2010
TATAAAAGGAGAGATAGATGAGAAAGAAAAACGAATTCAGCGATATTAAAAATATGCTGACAGAAATGCTGGAAGAGTCAACCAACGAAAAACAATCGAGCCCCGCTCCAAATGAATCGTCGGGCAATTCGAGTAAAGACAAGGAACAGATCGATATGGATTTCAGCATTAAAGAGATCATGGACGATCGGGAAATTCAAATAAGAGATGCCTTAAAAAGAATTGACGAGAGTTGCTACGGCATCTGCCTTGATTGCGGTAAAGAAATAGTACGTGAACGCCTGGAAGCTATGCCGGAGACAACGCATTGCATCGATTGCCGGAAAAAGAAAGAAAGGCAGGCCGAATCAATGATAAACCTTAGAGACACCTTCTTTCCCGACCAGATAAACTAAGATATTTTTCGCGTCACAACTATTATCGGTTATCTGTTAAGGCTTATTTCCTTAAGGAAATAATAAAAGATAAGGTAATCGGCTACCGTACCCTAATTGGCCTTGGCGGAACTATATGCGAACAACCCGATATAAACAGATATCGACCGTCTTGTTTCGTTACGTCTACTCAAACATAACGGCCAAAAGCGAATCCAAACAGCGTATGCGGGCAAACAATCTACGTGTCGCGCTTGAAAGACTTGGGCCCACTTTTATAAAGCTGGGTCAGGCGATGAGCGGCAGACCGGACTTATTCCCGCCAAGCTACCGTGAGGAACTTGAAAAATTGCAAGACCGGGTCCCGCCGATGGATAGCGATATCGCCTTTAATGTGTTGGAAGAAGAACTTGAAAAACCGATAGATGAAGTCTTTGAATATATCTCTCCAAGACCCGCGGCATCGGCATCTCTTGCCCAAGTCCACAATGCTTTTCTATTGGATGGTCGCGAAGTCGCGGTCAAGATCCAAAGGCCGGGTATAAAAGAGCTGGTCGAAGAGGATGTCTCTGTCCTTTACCAGGTTGCGGCCGTGATCGACAGAACAAGATTCGGCAGGTTTTACGATTTTCATCGCTTTGTTAATGAGTTTAGAGATACTATCCTTGATGAACTTGATTTCTTAAAAGAAGGTAAGAATATTGAAAGGATCGGTTTTAATCTTCGCCATTTCCGGCACATCTTTGTTCCTAAAGTCTACTGGGAATCCTCGTGTAAAAAAGTACTTATCATGGAAAAGATCGACGGATCAAGATTGGACGATAAGGACAAGGTCGATAAGGTCCCTGTCAGCAGGGTCCATCTGGCTGAAGAGCTGCTTGACGCCTACTTAAAGCAGATAATTGAAGACGGCTTTTTTCATGCCGATCCGCACCTTGGCAACCTGCTGATCCAAAGCGATGGACGGATCGCCCTTCTTGATATGGGCGTCGTCGGGCGACTTGATGAAAACATGAAAACTCAGATAGGAAAGTTGCTAAGCAGTTTTGCCGAACAGGATTCTAGAGAAGTAGCCGCGGTGATCATGGACATCGGTTCAAAAACCGAAGAGACCGATATCAAAGCTTTCCAACAAGACGTACAAGCCGTAGTTATAAAATACCATTTCATGGCAGCTTCGGAACTTGGAATAGGAAGAGCCATACTAGACCTCGCGAAACTGGCGATCGATCATCATATCAAAATGCCGCAGGGCTTTAATCAGTTGGGAAGAGCCTTTCTCTACTTAGACACGGTCACTTATAATCTCGCCCCTGATCTTGATTATATAGATTTTCTAAAACGCTCCGGTCTTCGCTTGTTCAGTGAAAGACTGATCTCCCAAAACAGTCAAGGCAGGCTCGGCAGATCCCTGCTTGAGTCAAATAATTTTCTACTTGGCGGCGCCGGCCAGATAAACGCTGTGCTCGATAAAATGATCAAAGATGAGATAACGATCAGGTTCGAGCACGAACACCTTCAGGGGATGATAAGAAGTCTCAACCGGTCATCAAACAGGATGTCGTTCGCTATCATCGTCGCCGGATTGGTCGTCGGGTCGTCGCTTATCATTCGCGCGGGGGTCGGTGGCACAATATTTGGATACTCGACCCTTGGGCTTTCAGGATTTATTCTGGCCGCGATATTAGGAATTTATTTGATAATAAAGATACTGATCGCGGAAAGGTCCTGATCAGCTAGGACATTATGCGGCTTATCTCTTCGAGAGAAGTGATACCTTTTACTGCCTTCACAAAGCCGTCCTGGCGAAGAGTCTTCATCCCTTCCGATATGGCTACTTTTGATATCTCTATACCTGATGCCCCCCTCATACAGAGTTTACCGATCTCATCGCTCATCATAAGCAGCTCAAATATAGCCAGCCTACCCTGGTAACCGGTATCACCACACCTTCTGCAGCCCCCCGGTCTATAGAACGCAATGTCTTGATCGACCTCTGTTATCCCAAACTCTTTCATAGACTCTGTCGTTTTCATCGAAAATTTGACCTTACAATGATCACATAATTTCCTTACAAGCCTTTGGGCGATGATCGCCTTGACGGATGAGGCCACCAGGAACGGCTCTATCCCCATGTCGACTAAGCGCATCACTGATGAAGCCGCGTCATTTGTGTGTAGAGTCGATAAAACCAAGTGTCCGGTAAGGGCGGCTCTGGTAGCTATCTGGGCGGTCTCAAGATCCCTGATCTCACCGACCATTATAATATCGGGATCATGCCTTACGATCGAGCGAAGACCGGTCGAGAATGTCAGTCCGGCTTTTGTATTTACCTGGATCTGGGTGATCCCCCTGGTCTTCTTTTCAACCGGGTCCTCAATGGTGATGATCTTCTTGTCAGATACGTTTAGAATATCCAATACCGAATAGAGGGTGGTCGTCTTCCCGCTTCCCGTCGGGCCGGTAACTAGGACCGATCCGTGAGCTTTATTAAAACATTTCTTGAACCGTTCTAGATTCTCGGCGTCCATGCCCAGATCCTCCAAGGTGATCGCTTTCTTGTCGGCCTCCATTATCCTCATGTTGGCGTTCTCGCCTCTAACACTCGGAAGTGTACTCACCCTTAGATCGATCTTCTGTCCGTTTATCAAAAGAGACGCTCTGCCGTCCTGAGGCACTCTTCTCTCGGCAATATCCAACTCGCTCATTATCTTTATTCTCGAGACAAGCGGTACGGCGAATTTTTGGGGAATGGCTACATGTTCTCTCAGCACCCCGTCGACCCTAAACCTGACGATAGATTCTTTGTCCTCCGTCTCAATGTGAATATCGCTGGCACGCTGCTTAACGGCTTCTGAGATTATTGAGTTGGCAAGCCTTACTACGGGGGTATCGTCAGCCAGCACATCCTCTAATCTTTTATCTATATTAATATCAGCACTATCCTCATCAAAGTCTTCTACGAGCTCACCAATATCATCTCCGGAGATCATGAACTGATTTATAGATTCTTTAATTGACGATGTCGTAGCGACCACCGGCGTTATCTTGAAGCCGGTGATGAGGCCGATATTGTCCAAAGCCTGTATATCAAGGGGGTTAGCCGTTGCGACAATAAGATTGTTATCCTTAAAATCAATGGGGATCAAATGATTTCTTTGCGCGACTTTTTGTGAGATAAGAGCGCTTGCTTTGGGGTTTATCGCATACTCAAGAAGATCGACTACTTCCAAGTGTTTTTGGTTAGCAAGAGCCTCGGCTAAGTGTTCCTCAGAGATATATTTTTTTCTGATGAGAATCTCGCCAATCGGTCTTCCGCTCTCTTCTTGCTCGATCAAAGCTTTTCTCATCTGAGCTTCATCGACGATCTCTTTATCGACAAGGATCTTACCGAGTGGTTGGTACTGCCAGTTCAATTGGTCTCCAATGTCTAGTCACACAATAATGATTTCGGCCTTACCCCATTAATACTTTAGTACAAGAATTGCCGACATCAATTTTAAAATGAAATTCCATCAATAAAAAAGTTTTGCTGAAACGGCAGTCCGATAATGATCGTGTTGATTTTACCCTAAGACGCAGGTGACGCAGGAAATAAAATGACCACTAGCATTTGGGAACAACTATTTTTTTCTGAAAATATATTATTAACTTCACTGCTTTTAGCTGCTAAAAGGGGCGTCCCAAGCAACCTTCGGGACTCTTGAGCCGGCAAGAAGAAAGGGCTTTCTTCTGACTGATGGCTAAGGTTGCCTAGGGCCACTTGGGACAATTTAATAATTATCACAACCGAAAAAAGGTAGCAAGTACTTTTTAGCAAATAGTCGATTTTTTTTATATCTTTGTCGTTTTTGGAAATAATACAACTAATTGATTTGCTACTTACAATCTTCGGGTGGTAATATTACTGCTCGATTGCGATGCGGTTTGGTAGAAAATGTCCGTAACTCTAACTAATATAATCGGCAGCTACAAAATAGCTATCTCCATCTACGCTTTCTTGAGTACCGTAGATCTGGCGCTAACACGTTATTCTATGGTCTATCTTGGCGCGCGTGAAGCGAATCCGATAATGGACTTTATGTTCTCACAAAGCCTCTTTGGCGCGACCGCCTTTAAGCTCGGGATACTTTTGATGGTCGGGATAGTCTGTGTACAACTTTGGGAGCACCGTCAGATACGGATCGTGCTTGCCCTGGGCAACCTGGTCATGTTGGGTGTAATCGTTTACGAACTGGCAAATATACTTGGGGTTCGAGGGGTCTAAGTTAAGAGTAAGGAATAAGAGAACCGAGAGCTGAAAGCAGAGAGCAGAGTTGAGGAGTCTAAGTTAGGAGTTGCGGAGGGTGTTCGTAATGCGTAAAGCCGTTATTAGTGCGTAAGAGTTTAAAGCGCAAAACGCAAAGTGTATGTACGTAAAAGCGTTTAAAATAATAAAGTACATCTATTGGCACCGATTATCTTAAGGATTAAGTTTTATATTTGTTTCATCTTATGCATCGTAGTTTCAAAGCTTACTTTATCTTTACGTTATCTCGAGCAAGTTCCGCTGCTACATAATCGAATAGACTAAACTTTAATTTAAATTTCACTATCTTCATTTCCCGCACCATCACAAATATCCGTTCTACGCTTACGCTCTCCCCTCCCTTGTCGTTGCGAGGCAATGGCCCTCCGCCGCAACAATCCAAGTCAAGACTTTCCCCTCTCACTCTTTACTTCTTACCTTGATTCCCACAAATCCGCTCTCTGCTCTCTTTTTTACTCTCTTACTCCTTACTCCTTACTCTTTACTCTTTACTTCTTACCTTGATTCCCTAAAATCCACTCTTACACAAACAGATTATTATAGATCTGGATAACCGCCGGCCCCAGGACCACGAGGTTCAGTGCCGGAAAGATGCACAGGAGTAAGGGGAAGATTATCTTGACCGGAGTCTTCATCGCCATCTCTTCCGCCCGCTGGCGCCTCTTGATCCGCATTTCTTTCGACTGGACCCGAAGTACTTTTCCAATCGAGATCCCAAAGACGTCCGCTTGAAGAATAGCCAGAATGAACGAGTTTAGTTCGGCAACATCCGTCCTTGCCTCTAGATTCTTAAAAGCGTCTTTTCTGGATGAGCCCAGCTGTATCTCCTGAAGCAACCTATAGAATTCGCTTGAGAGCACCGTGTCAGTATTTTTGACTACCTTACTCAATGCGGAGTCAAACCCAAGGCCGGCTTCTATGCTGATGGTCAAGAGATCCAGGGTGTCGGGGAGCGCTCTTCTTATCTCTTTTTGTCTCTTTTTTATCAGTGAACTGATCCGGATGTCGGGAATGAAAAACGCGAAAAACGTTACCCCGACTACAATGGGTATCAGTCTGAGAAAAGGGATACCGAGAAGTAAAAGCAGGACAAGGCTTATACATGTCGCCGCAAAAGAGATGATTATCTTAAGCGATACTACGCTATCGACCGTCATATCCTTTGGACTTCCAGCGAGTATCAGCTTTCTCTCAATTCCACTTTTTACCGATCCGGGAAGCTTTTTCCCTAAAGACTCCACCGGACTCTTTGCCCCGTGAAGCCTCTCTTGGACAAGGACGGCTTTCTTTGAGGCCGTGCTCAGGCTCTTGCTACCGAGAACCGCTGAAACCAGTAGAAATATTGCTACGAAGTAAAGTAACGTAACTATTATGATTATCATCTCATACCTCGATTCTCACGATTTTTCGGAGCCATATTGCTCCGAGTCCCATTAAGGAAAGCGAAACTCCTACTACAAAAAGGCCGGCCATGCTTGTAAACAATAGGGAGATATATCCCGGATTTATAACAAAGAGAAGAGCACCTATAAAAAAAGGTAGGCAAAACAGTATAAGCGCTGACAACCGTCCTTCGGCTGTAAGCACTCTTACCTGTCTTTCCACCTGATCTCTTTCCTGAATAGCGGCGGCAAGAATATCTAACACCTCAGCTAGATTACCGCCGATCTCTCTTTGTATCTTGACCGCCATCACAACCCATTTAAAAGTCATGCTCTCAAATCTTGACGCCATCTTTTCGAGGGCAAGCTCAACCGGTTGACCAAGGCGTGCCTCTGACAATACTTTCTTAAACTCGTCTGATATCGGCGGACGCATCTCCTGGACGATCGTATCCACCGACTGCATAAAGCTATAACCGGCCCGTAGTGATCCCGCAATAAGAAGCAGTGTTTCCGGCAATTGCTCATTAAAGAGCTTCTCCCTTTTAGATTTCAAATAATCTAAAACAAGAAGGGGGGCATAAGCTGCGATAACTATGAGTACCAACACCGCAAAGATCCCACCCATAAATACCATGGTCATAAGTCCTACGCTGATGACGACCGTCAGGTGAAAGAGGATGAAGCGACCGGTTTCTACCTTTACTCCGCTTCTTTCCAGCTTGTCTCCGATAAAGGATCTGAATCCGATCCTTTTCGTTAAATCCAGCAACTTTGGCAACAGACCGTTTGTCTTTTTTTTCTCGTGTTTTCCATAGTTGTTCTCCCAGGCCTTCTCGTACACGTCAAGGGCTTGATCCAAATTAGTCTTGGATGGCAAAAAGATATTAAAGATCACATTGAATATCAGATATAAGCTTATGAAAAAAACTATGATAGCTAGATAGAGCATTTGATCACCTCAATATATACTGCAACTTAAAACTCTCAAGCGGTACTTCGATTCCCATATCTTCAAGCTGTTGGACGAATTTCGGCCTTATGCCGGTAGCTTTTAGCTCTCCTATAAATTTTCCGTCAGGGTCCCTTCCTTTGGAGAAATCGAACAGGAAGATATCCTGTAACGTGATCACATCGCCTTCCATTCCCTGTACTTCAGTAACATGAGTGATGTGCCTTGAGCCGTCTCTTAACCTTGCCTGGTGGACAATGAGATCGATTGCCGAAGCAATCTGCTCTCTAATGGCTTTTATGGGAAGTTCCATCCCCGACATCAATACCATCGTCTCCAGCCGCGAGAGAACATCCCTAGGGCTATTTGCGTGGACTGTAGAGAGCGATCCATCGTGACCGGTATTCATGGCTTGAAGCATATCGAGCGTTTCGCCGCCCCTAACCTCTCCGACGACTATACGGTCGGGCCGCATCCTAAGAGAGTTCCTTACAAGGTCCCTTATAGTTACCTCTCCCTTGCCTTCGATGTTTGCCATTCTTGATTCCAGTTGAAGCACATGTTCCTGGTTCAGCTGAAGTTCCACAGAGTCCTCGATCGTTATGATCCTCTCTTCGGCCGGGATAAAACTGGAGAGCACGTTTAACGTAGATGTCTTCCCGCTTCCCGTTCCTCCGGATATAAGCATGTTTTGCCTGCCTCTTACACAGGCATCCAAAAAAGCCGAGACTTGCTCATTTAAAGTTGAAAATCCGATCAGATCATTGATTGTAAAAGGATCCTTTGCGAATTTTCTAATGGTAAGCTTCGATCCCTTGATCGCCAAAGGAGTGATTATTGCATTCACTCTTGATCCGTCAGGAAGCCGGGCATCCACCATCGGAGAGCTCTCATCGATCCTTCGACCCACCTGCGCGACTATCTTATCGATGATCCTTCTTAAATGGTCTTCATCGATAAACGAGGCCTCCGTCTTAAGGATCTTTCCTTTTTTCTCAACATAGATCGTATCGTAACCGTTAACCATGACCTCATCTATCTCCTCGTCGGCCAAGAGTGGCTGGAGTGGGCCATATCCCAGTGCATCATTTGATATCTGGTCGATCAGATCGTCTTGTTCCTGAGCCGTCAGGGGCGTACTCTCCTCCCTTATCATCTCTTCGACTTTCTCTCTTACTCTTGTCTTTATCTCGTCAACGGAGATATTCTTCTCGTAAAGCTCTCCACCAAGAACGGAGATCACGTTACTGTGAGTCTTTCGAGTCAACTCGATCAAAAAGTCTTTTCTTGATGCTATTACTTGTTCTTCGGTGGACTCACGTTTTTCGTTTGTCAGTCTCTCATGAAGCGACATTGTTCCTCCTATGTATCATGCGCTCAGCAGCTCCTTCTCTTTATTCTTTAATAAAAGATCCGATAATTTTGAAAGGCTTATTCCCGATGGTGACTTGGGCGCTTCCAGAACGACAGGTACACCTTTGTTCACCGAAAGGAGCACTGTTTTGTCGTTAGGAATAGTCTGCGATACCTTCATTTTTAGCGAGTTTTCGACTTCTTCCACTGACAGGCCGATACCTTTCTCGACCCTATTTAAGATCAATTTCACTTTATCTTCCGGGTAACCTAACAACTTCATCGTTTGAAGGCATAGCTTGATATTCTTAACGGACGGAAGATCCATGGTGCTGACAAGGATGACCTGATCTGATTGGTCCAAAACAGTTAAGATATTGTCATTAAATAAGGGGGGCGTATCTATAACCACGTAGTCAGCGAGCCCTCGGAGCGCTGACAACGTCGGCGTTACCGTCTTTTGAAGGACCAGATCGGCAAGTTCCGGCTGGAGCGGCGCGAGTAACGTCTTAAGATTGCTCGAATAATCCGTAAGTATCGACTTAACTCTAGTCTTATCAATGTCTTCACCGCTGGAAACAAGATCATATATCGTATACTTGGGAGATTGCTTTAACATGACACCCACATCTCCAAACTGCAGATCAAGATCAAGGATAACTACCTCTGATTTCTCTTTCTTTGAGATCCCTACCGCTACGTTTATGGCGACAACTGTCTTACCGACACCACCCTTTGTACTAAAAACGGTAATGATCTTACCTCCCTTTCTCTTCTTCTCCTGTTTTGCGTGCTTACTCTCTTTCTTTAAGCACTTTTGTATCGTCTGGAGCAACTTGGCGCTCTCGATCGGCACCCTTATGACTTCTTTAGCGCCGGCGTCGATCAACGCATTCGAAAGCCCGTCGCCTCCCGCGACCGCCGCTATTATCGTAAGCTCCGGATTATTGGAACATAGTTCGCCGACACTTTTTTTAAGAGTGCACTCATCCCATCCGGGGCCAATAAGCAACAGTTCCGGGTCTTCTTCCTGAATGCTTTTTGATAACTTCTCCGGATCGGCCGGACCGTTTATCAGATCCAAGATGAGTATCGACCTAAACTCATTCTCTACTTCCTTATAAAACAGCCTGTCCGGATCTGATACCATAAGTTTAATTGTCATTTCACATCACCTATTTAAATAGCGTATCAATTGTTTGACCGCTGGAATTACCTGCACTGTTTGTTCCGTCCGCCGGCAGAAGAGCTACCCATAACTTGCCGGTCTCTTGCGCAAACACTACCTTTTCAGCTTGGGCCGCGGTTACCGCGATAGTGACCGTTTTCTTCATTCCTCCCGATGCTTGAACCTTTCCGTTTGTCTTCGAGTCACCGGATAATTGAAGTATTTCTACTCCGCTTAACATGATTTTAGTCACATCTTTTCCTCCGGGACCGGGTGAGAGTGTTGTAAGTATCATAATTTTATCGCCCGCCTTTAGATTGCCGGCTACCCCTATGACCTCATCGACAGGGAAAGATATCGCTACCTTATCTCCGGATATGAGGTATGAGACATCCGAAACCGACTCTCTTCTTAGTTTATTCTTTGTAAGTTGCTCACCCTCGGTCATCGAAACGACAAGTGATTTCTCTTTTATATCGGCCTCACTCGTAATAGAGTCCGCGGCGATATACCTCTTAGGAATTTCAGTTAGCTCAGCTTTTAAAAGGAGCTCCGCTCCACCCGTACCAGCAGGAATAGGAGACGTTGCTACATAAACTTTTACAATCTCTGATCCGTCGGTTATTTCGGCTTTTAAGGTATTTAAATACGATGTCAATATCAAAGTGCTGATCACTGCCAGAATTATTGCTATGGTCGTGTTTCTTACTTTAACGTTCATTCTTTTTCATCTCCTAACTGCTTAGCCAGATAGCTTGGACTCCGAAATCATCCGCACCCGGTGCTCCGGAGCCGGGTGCCACCGCACCATCTATAAAATATCCGGCAATCGATTTCGGATTACCGCTTACATTAAAACCGGTCATAACAAACTTCGCGAAACCCGTGACATGATACATTCCGTTATTACCGCTTCCCTCCGTGTAATCAAAAACCGGTAATATCATCTCCGGCTTAT
>SDBV01013278.1_pt1 | contig 10496 bp, 7 predicted proteins | sample 2277081 | NCBI WGS metagenome assembly SDBV01 (sample SAMN10402039, study PRJNA504765) | marine sediment metagenome | isolation source: marine sediment core GS10_PC15, 223 cmbsf | place: Arctic Ocean: Southern Knipovich Ridge | collected 2010
GCCGAAGGTGCGGCAAGAAGGCAGTGCACCGACGCCCCGCCGGCGGACTCACCGAAGATGGTCACGCTACCAGGGTCGCCGCCGTAGTCGGAGATGTTGTCGCGCACCCACTCGAGGGCCAGGATCTGGTCTCTGAGGCCGTTCGATGCCGAGCCGGCCAATTCGGCGCCGTGTTTGGACAGATCGCAGAAGCCAAACAGACCCAAACGATAGTTGACAATGACGACGACGACGTCGCCCTGTTCAGCCAGAACGGATCCGTCGTACTCGTTTGCCGAACCCATGGTAAAAGAGCCGCCGTGAATCCAGAACAGCACGGGCCGATCGGCGCCCTCGACTGATGGCGTATAGATGTTGAGAAAGAGGCAATCTTCATTCAGCTCACCGGGAGCTGTCGGCCCAAGAAGATCGGCAGTAGCGGGCTGCATGGCCCGGTTCGGAAACGCCGTGGCGTCAAACGTGCCTTCCCACCCCTTTGCGGCCACCGGCGGGAGGAATCTGCGGTCGCCGGTAGGCGCATCGGCGTAACGGAGGCCCCTGAAAGTCTGAACGCCTCCGCTACTAAGTCCAACAACGTCGCCGAGCTTGGTGCTAATTGCCGCCATCTTGGGTTCCCCATTCTGCCGATTCGCCTGTCCATGAGCGCCAGCCCCGAGGATCGCCGATCCCGCAACCGCGGCCGACGCCTTGATGAAGCTCCGCCGATCCATCCCCTGAGTATCGTCCATCGCAACCCGCTCCTTTCCTTTCTCAAAGCGCCGTTGGAAGAGGCCCGCTTGTGGTTTCAAGCAGGAAACTCCGGTCACTAGAGTATTTCAACCGGGCCGATGGTCCCGCCATCGTTCTTCACGACCATCGTGCTCACGATTTCCTTCACTTCCAGATCGGCCAAGGCGTTGACGATGTTGGCCTGGGTCGGCATCTCTTCCCACGTGGCTCGGTGAAAGGCTATGGTGGCGTCGCCCGTGACCGCTTCCTTCGCGGTGGCCTCCACACCCGGCCGCACCAGCACCAGGTAGTCGGCGTCGGTCTCGCCCGGCACGCCGCTGCTGCGCGTGATGTACTTGTGGTGAATCGATCCCTCGCTCTTGACCGCATTGCGGCCCATGGCCCGCGCATCGGCCTCCGTTACCGGCCGAATATTGTCAACCGTTACATCAAGGAAGCGGAAGCCCTCCCACTCGGCCGTCGCGCGCATTCTGTCACCAAACCGTGTGTACTGAGGAATGTCGCAGAAGATCTTGGACCAACCCAGCATCTCCCGGCCGCGAATGATGGGCTCGCAGAGGTTCTCCCAGATCACCGGGGCGAAACTGCCGACGACTTTCTTGTCCCCGCTGAACTCGACGGGGAAGGTCACCATGATGAGGTTGTATCCCCGGCCCGCAAGCCAGGCCACCTGTCCCTGGTACACGCAGGACACGCTTACGACGGGATCCCCATGTAGGGAAAGACCTTTGTCAGGCGGCAGCAACGCCTCGAGCTTCCCAGCGTCGGTCAGATAGCTCACGGCCATCGCCGTCACATCCGTCGCGGTGGTCATCTTCGCCCGCATTTCTTCCGCACTCAGACCCGAAAGGTCCGGTCCCCGTTCCAGAAAACTGCCGAAATTGACCGGCATCACACCCAAATCTCTCACTTCTTCCATTACGCGTGCCATCTGAAGACTCCTTTCGATTTAGGATATCGCCCCATAATAGCGGCGGAACGCTGTAAAGACAATCAACCGCGTCGACCAAGGGATGACCGAGTTTCGAGCGGCACGATACAGCGCACGTGGTGACATGATCGGGCCCCTTTGGATGGCCCAGCGTAGGCGTCTGAGGATAGTCTCAGGCCATCCATCGTTGAACCTCGGCCCGCCCAGGGTGTAAGTTCTGTCATACCGATGCGTACAAATGGTTGCGAGGTGCGCATATTCCCGCGCCTCTCAGGTACGCATAACGCCGGGGGAATCCGATGAAGGTCCCGCTTCGTGAGTATTGGGTCTTGCTGCGCAGCTACCTCAAGCCTCAGTGGCGATGGGTACTGCTGCTGGCGGTCCTCATCCTCGGCGGCATCGGGCTACAGCTCTTAACGCCCCAAATCCTCCGCTTCTTCATCGACGCCGCCCTCGAGGGGGCAACCACACGTGTGCTGACCGTCACGGGGCTGGTGTTTGTCGGGACAGCGTTGTTCCAGCAGGTCGTTGGCGTTACGGGCGTCTACCTGGGGGAGAAAGTGGCCTGGTTGGCGACCAACCAGCTGCGCGGCGACCTGACGGACCATTGCCTGCACCTGGACATGGGGTTCCACAACACGCATACGCCCGGCGAGTTGATCGAGCGCATCGACGGCGACGTGGCAAGCTTGGCAAACTTCTTCTCGACCTTTGTCATCCAGATTCTGGGCAACTTCATCTTGGTGCTGGGCATCCTGTGCGCTCTCTCTTTCGAAGATTGGCGTATCAGCGCCACCTTGACACTCTATGTGGGCGTCAGCATGGGCGTCATGTTCCTACTGCGCAACATTGCCGTGCCGTACTGGAAGAGGACCCGCGAGGTCGCCGCCGAGTTGTTCAGTTTCCTCGAAGAACATCTCCACGGCACAGAGGACATCCGCGCGAACGGCGCCTCGGCCTTCACAATGAGCCTATTACACAAACTCGCAGGCAAACGCCTGAATGTGGAACTCGAGGCGGGGCTGATGAACATCCGCATGGTGATGACCTTCATATCGATCTTCGTGACGGGACAAGTCCTCGCCATCGTACTGGGCTACTTCCTATACCAAAGCGGCGCGGTGACAATGGGCACGGTTTTCATGATCATCACCTACGCCAACAACCTGGTCTGGCCCATGCAGGCGATCACGCGCCAGCTCGAGGACCTTCAGCGCGCCAGCGCCGGGATCGTGCGCATTGGCGAGCTTTACGATATCGAAAGCCGCATCGCGGAGGGCGGCGACGCGGTCTTTCCACAAGGCGCCCTCGCCGTCGATTTTGACGCAGTCACCTTTGGATACTCGGACGACGAGGCCGTATTGCACGACATTTCGCTCCGGGTCGAGAAGGGAAAGGTCCTGGGCGTGCTCGGGCGGACGGGCAGCGGCAAGACGACGCTGACCAGGTTGCTGTTGCGTCTCTACGAACCGCAACACGGGGCCATCCGGCTGGGCGGCGTGGACATTCCCTCGGTCAAACTCGCCGACCTGCGCCACCACGTGGGCATGGTGACCCAACACGTGCAACTCTTCGGCGCCACGGTCCGCGAAAACCTGACCTTCTTCGACAAGAGCATCTCGGACGAAGAGCTTCTCGACATCATCCGCGAGTTGGGCCTGTGGGCCTGGTACGAAACGCTCGAAAACGGCCTCGATACCAGGCTGAAAGGGGGCGATGACTTGTCGGCCGGCGAGGCGCAGTTGCTGGCTTTCGCACGCGTGTTCCTCAAGGACCCCGGCCTCGTCATACTCGATGAAGCCTCGTCTCGTCTGGATCCGGCGACCGAGGAACAGATCGAGCGTTCGGTGGACCGGTTGCTGGAGGGACGTACAGGCATCGTCATCGCCCACCGCCTGGCCACCGTCGAGCGTGCCGACGACATCCTGATTCTGGAGGACGGCCGCATCCGCGAGTATGGCAATCGCGCACGCTTGGCCAGCGACCCGAACTCGCATTTTTCGGGCCTGCTGCGCACCGGCATGGGGGACGTGCTCGCATGAAGAAGACCACCCTATACGCCATGTGGCGGCTGCTGTGCTTCCGGCCGTGGCTCTGGTTCTTCAACGCCGTGGGCGTGCTTGTCGTCATGGCCGGTTTCCAGGCCATGGGGCTCATGCTCCGCGAATTCTTCAACCTGCTTAGCGGGGACGAGCAGGCAGGTTTTGGGTTCTGGACGATCGTGGTCCTGATCATGGTATCGGGCGCGGCGCGGGTCTTCGGCATGTTCGGCCTGATCCGGACAAACGTCCCGCTCATGTTTTCGATTTCAGCGCTGCTTCAGCACAACATGCTCAGCCGTATTCTAAAGCGCCCCGGCGCCGACGCCCTGGCCGAATCGCCCGGCGAAGCGGTGAGCCGGTTCCGGGGCGACGTCGACCTCCTCCGCTTCTTCCTGCTCATGGTCAACGACCTGATCGGATGGATGGTGTTCTCCGTGGCAGCCACCGGCGTCATGCTCTATATCAACGCCAAAATCGCGGCGGTGGCCTTCCTGCCCCTCGTGGCCGTCATCTTCTTGACGCACAAAGCCACCGCCGTTCTCGAAGACTGCCGCCGCAAACTCCGAATCGCAACGGGAATCGTCACCGGCTTCATCGCGGAAATATTCGGCGGCGTCCAGGCCGTCAAAGTGGCCACGGCCGAGGGTCACGCGTTGCGGCGTTTCAGCAAACTCTACGACAATCGTTCGCGGGCGGCCCTGAAAGAACGGCTGGTCGACAGCCTCCTGTTCACCGTCTACCAGAACGCGACGACCCTGGGTACGGGCATCATACTCGTGCTCGCCGGGCGCGCCATCAGGGACGGCAGCTTCACGGTGGGCGACCTGTCGCTATTCATATTCTACATAGGGTTCCTTGCCGATATGACCTGGCAGGTGGGGCACCTCTTCGCCCAATACCGCCAGGCCGGCGTCAACATCGAGCGCATGCTCACGCTCATGGACGGCGCGCCCCTTGAGGAACTGGTCCAGCACAACGAGCTCCATCTCGACGGCGACCTCCCCGCAATCCCTTACGCCCAAAAGACGAAGAAGCACCGTCTGCACGACCTCGAGGCGTCCGGCCTCACCTACTGCCATGGCGATACCGGCCGCGGCGTCAAAGGCTGCTACCTGCGGCTTGAACGCGGCACGTTCACGGTGGTCACGGGCCGCGTGGGCTCAGGAAAAACGACACTTCTGCGCACGCTCCTCGGCCTGCTACCCAAAGACGCGGGGGAAATCCGGTGGAACGGCGAAGCGGTCGCGGACCCGGGCAACTTCTTCGTGCCGCCACGATGCGCCTACACCGCCCAGGTACCGTGGCTCTTCAGCGGGACGCTCAGAGACAACCTGCTAATGGGCATTCCAGAGGAGGAAGCCGATATCGACGGCGCGCTACGCGTGGCCGTCCTGGAAGACGACGTGGCCGAACTTGGGGACGCGCTCGATACCCCGGTCGGCCCCAAGGGCGTGAAACTGTCCGGCGGCCAGGCCCAGCGGGCAGCCGCGGCGCGCATGGCCGTGCGCGACCCCGAGCTTTTCGTCTTCGACGACCTATCGAGCGCCCTAGACGTCGAAACCGAACGCCTACTGTGGGACCGCATGTTCGCCAAAAAAGACAGCACCTGCCTCGTCGTTTCACACCGTCAAAGCGTGCTGCGTCGGGCCGACCACATCATCGTCCTAAAAGACGGCGTCATCGAAGCGGAAGGCCCACTGAGCAAACTCCTCGAGACCTCCGAAGAAATGCGCCGCCTCTGGAAAGGCGACCTGTCTTAACGGGCTGGGTGCGGCCCGCTAAGACAGGCCGCAGGACCTTCGGTATTCAAGATGGTGGGCGATACTGGACTTGAACCAGTGACCTCTTGCATGTCAAGCAAGCACTCTAACCACCTGAGCTAATCGCCCTTTGGAGAGGGGCCTAGCGTAGCAGAGGGCCTCGGAATGAGTCAATCCCCGAGGGACGCGGCCATGGCGAAGCTCCGCCGCGGTCCCCGAAGGGGCCGGATGACGCTCCCGTCCGAAGGATGCCTAATCCTCCTCGGCGGCCGCTTCAATCTCAAAGACGATGAGGACATCCCTGCGGATGAGGTCGTCGGCCACGCCTTCGTAGGTGATGTCCCAGTCGAAGCGGTCGATCGTGAACTCGGCCTCGGCCCTGAGCGTGCCGCCTTCGAGGTCTATCGAGGCCGGAAACGTAATGCCTTTCGTGATCCCATGGAGCTCGAGGTTCCCGCTGACGCCATAGGTCCCATCGGGGAAGGACTCGATGCTCGTCGAGACGAAGGAGGCCCTCGGATAGGTCTCGACCTCAAAGAAATCCTTACCCAGCAGCGTATCGGTCAAATCCGGATTATCGGAATACGTCGAGGCCATATCGATCTCGACCCTGATCCGCGCTTGCTCGATATCGCCATCGAGGACAGTAACCGTGCCCTCGAACTTACCGAAGCCCCCCACATGCGGCCCGGTGACCTTATATCCCTCGAAATCGATCCCGCTGTTCGCGGTACAGGTATAGACCACCCCATGGGCGGCCTCGTCCCCCCCACTCTCTAACTGGCCGGCCGCCGCCGAACTCTCTGTCGGCAACGCTTCACTTACCTCGGCCGCGGGCTTGCCGGCCGTCGGGTTTCCGCATCCAGCGATGGACATGGCGATGGCCGCCAAAAGAAAAACTCCGGCCCTTAGCGAGTTGCGCACATCCGATCTCCCGGCACCTTGTGGCCGCACCCTAGGCACTCGTCTCTTCTGCGGGCACGGCCTCAGCCGGATCGCCCTCCGTCGCGCCCCCACTAGTCGGTGTATCCGGACCTACCCAATTCTCGAAGCGATAGGGATCGGGCGTTTCAAAGTCGAAGGTGTACCACGCCGGGTCAATATCCACGACCGACCCGCCATCCCGGATGGCCTTGAGGCCTGCCAGGCCCGATATGGCCGCATACAGCCCGACCATTTGGTTCGCCTTCGGCATGCCCTTGGCCATCACGTCATTCCCGAAGGCCTCGAACTGGAGCTGATCCACGGACTTGTCGTTAAACACCTCAATCGGATAGCCCTTCTTGTACGCATCGTTCGGCAGGCCGAGCGACTTGCCCGACGTAACCGCCTCGGCCGCCTTCTTAGCGTCCATCGCCTTCTTCTTTTGCTCCTCTTCGAGCTTGATTGCCGGCTCGCCGAAAATAAAGCAGTCCTTCTCCGTCAATTCGAAGGACCCGCGGTCGCCCTGAATAAGCTCAGAGGCGCCGCGCTTTCCGGTCGCCGTCGTGCTCGTATAGGTGCAGCGCACAGTGTAGGGACGGTTAATGCGCGTCTTCTTCTGATATCGCGTTCGCCGTTGGACCGCCTGAAACCCAGCGTCGCCTGGCTTGACGTCATATTCGTAGACCAGCGCCACATTGTCCGGCACCTCCCGCCCGTCCCGCCAATAGTCCAGGCCGCCCGTGCCGAACACCCGCGAAGGCGGCACACCCAGGAACCACTGGACAATGTCAATCTGGTGCGTGCAGAGCTCCGTCATGAGCCCGCCGGATGTTTCCTTATACAAACGCCAGTTCAGGTGCCGCTCAAGATCCGGAATCACCTTCCGCTCTTCGGGCGTCAACTCGCGCGAATGGTCCACATAGCGCCGCCAGTGATTGTTCCTGTGCCACTGCGCCGTCATGTGATTGATGCGCCCGACCAATCCCCTCTCCACCGCGAGCCACTTCGCCTTGTTGTACTTCGGATTGTAACGGCGCTGATGGCCCACCTGGCAGAACAGGCCCGTTTCATGGCATTTCTTGACGATCACGCGGCAGTCTTCGATCTCATAGCAGAGCGTCTTCTCGCAATAGACGTACTTGCCCGCATCGAGACAATCCATCACAATCTGAAAGTGCGTGTGGAGCGGCGTCGCAATGACCACGGCGTCGAGCTCTTCCTTATCGAGCATCTCATGATAGTTCGTGTATCTCGTGACTGTGCGCTGCTCGCCACCTGCGTTTTTCCAGCCCCCCTCAAGATGCGGCAGGTAGATGTCGCAAACGGCCACCACCTCGCAGTTCTCAGCGCGCGCAAGCCCGTCGCGAAGATGAAAACTCCCTTGCCCGCCCGTGCCGATACTGCCCACCCGGATCTTGTCCGTCGCAGCGCGCGCCTTCGCCGAATAACCCGCGGCCAATGCCGCCCCGGCGGTAATGCCCGCGGTCTTCATGAAATCTCTACGGCCGAATGTCCTATTCACTGATGTCCCTTTGCTCGTTTAGGCCTATCCGTATTGCGGACGGCTTCCCTGAATTCGCCGCGGGCACTATGATTGCCCGGACGCCCGGGTTCTCCTCACAATACCGGCGTACTTCCTCCACGCCCAGCACCAAGAAGGCCGTGCTCAGCGCATCGGTCTCCGTTGCCGTCGCCGCTATCGCAGTCGCGCTCAGCGTTTCCTCGACCGGCAGGGCCGTGCGCGGATCGATCACGTTGCAGATCTCGCCGGCTTCGCCTCCCACCAGCTCACCGTAGCAGCCCGAAGTCGACAGCGATTCATCCCCCAGCACGACGCTCGCGATCGACTCCGCACCATTATAGGGATGTCTGATTCGGACTTTCCAACCTGAGTCGCCCAGCGCAAATACGGTGCTGGTACCCGCATGCAGCAAGGCACGTTGCACGCCCCGCCGCCGCAATACCTCGGCCGCCAGGTCAAGGGCAAAGCCCTTGCCGATACCGCCGAAATCCAGCCGAATCCCCCCGGCGTCGAACGCCACCGTGCCCGCCTCCTCGTCCACACGCACCTTCTCCATGCCGATCGATCGCCGGGCCTGCGCCAATTCCTCACCAGAGGGTTCCCGGGCCTCGCCATCGTAGAATCCGTACAGCCTCGTGAGCGGGCCGATGGTACAGTCGAAGGCTCCGCCCGTCTTCGCATGAATTTCCTTCGCGATCTGAATCAGTTCCAGGAGCTCCGGTCCAGCACGAACCGGTCCGTCGGCGGCATGGTTATTGACATACGCCGTCTGGCTGTCCGGGAGCCACGAACTGATGCGCCGCTCCAGATCGTCAATGGCCTCAAAGGCCTCCTCGGCGATCTCGGCGACAGCCTCGGTGCCGGCATCGCCCGGACGGGCGAAGAGCGTAAATTCGAACTCAGTTCCCATCGCCGCGTGCGTCAGGCGAACTACCCGCGCCGATGTATCGCCCTCCGCCGAGTCGACGGTGACCGATTCACCGCCGAAAGACGCGGGAACGCCGATACAGGCCGAGAAAGCGGCGGCAAGAAGAAATCGGCCCTTCGGACTTGATTGAGGCCCTGCAAAACACCCGGGCCTCACGCCGCGCAGGTGCTTAGGGTACGCCAAAGATCACCGTCCCGCCCGTGCTCTGCCACAGCGAAGGCGTGCTGAAGGTGCCGGCTTCACTCGTCGTCCCGGCCGCGAACCAGATGTTCGCACCCGGGTTCGCCACACGCAGCGCCGTTGCGGCCGTGGTGATGGGAGCGGCCTGCGTCCCGAAGCCCCAGCCCGTAAAGGCAAAATCAACATAAACATTGTCCCGGTCAAACGGGATCAGCGGCCAGAACAGGTCCTCGAAAGCGATGCGCACCAGCGTCAGACTCGCAAGTGGATCCGTCTTAAAGGGTTCCATCAACAGGTTGTGCTGATCTGGATCGTCGACAAAGGGCGGGTCCTCCGGATCAGGAGATGGATTCGGAATAACAGTCGGCGCCCAATGCAAAATACTCGAGCCCACCAGCACAGGATCCGGCGCATAAATGGGTTCCGGAGCGCCCTGAAACGCGACCACCGCCGCACCCTTCCACACGACCTCGCCGCTAATATTTGCCGCGGCGCGCTCCTCATTGGTCATGTCGGTGTAGTTCATGTTGACGTCGCCCTCGCGTCTGAGCTGCGACGTAAAAATGTCATTCAGCTCCTTGTGCAACGAGCCCGCTTCCACGGGCAGTACGACGTACGGTATGCCCGGCAGAGTTTCAAGGTTCATCCAACTCGCAAAGCCCAGCCCATGCGCCATTTCATGCATCGCCGTCGAGAAGAAATCGATCTTCCCCTCCGGAGGGTCCCCATCGATTCCGTAATACCATGTGGTCGCCCCAAGCGCACACGTCTCACAGGTTTCATCAACGTCCAAGTTGAACGCCGCGTCAATATCGTCGAACCACGTGCTCGGAAAGCGCTGGGGATCCGGATCCAGATCTATGCCTGCAATCTGGTTAGCCTCCGCAACGGCAAACCACGTATCACTGACCGGCGCATCGAAGAAATCGCGAAAAACCCACTTCGGGTTCGCTCCCGCGAGGATGGCGCCATGCTCGTCCCCGCCGAGCGATTCGAAAGCCGCATCAACCATGATCGTCGTGCTTATGTCGAGGTGATTGGCCCACACCGTCAACGCCGCGATGAAACAGTCGACCCGGTCCTCGCCCAGCGTCGTCATCTGACCGTCGATATCGCTAATGCGCTGCGTCGGATCCAGAAAACCCACACCCGGGTCGTCAAGAATGACAATCGTGAAATCCTGCGCGCCGGCGGTGCACGCCGCCATGAGCGTACCCAGCCAAACCGCGAACCCAAAGGCCCCTATCAACACTGAATGCTTCATCAAAGACTAGTCTCGCGCCACATCATGCTTTACGCCACCTTCATCCGCACGCGCCCCATCTTCTCCCGCGAGAGCGCCGGCCTTCGCCTGGGCCTCCTCAAGCGACCCCTGCACGCAGCCGATGCGAAGTACGCCGTCCGGCCCGATGGCCGCGTACGAATATGCCCTCAGGTGAGAGGCATCCGACCCGATACCGCCTCCCCCGCTCGTCCCCCC
>SDBV01013279.1_pt1 | contig 10496 bp, 8 predicted proteins | sample 2277081 | NCBI WGS metagenome assembly SDBV01 (sample SAMN10402039, study PRJNA504765) | marine sediment metagenome | isolation source: marine sediment core GS10_PC15, 223 cmbsf | place: Arctic Ocean: Southern Knipovich Ridge | collected 2010
GCACTATTCCTCAGCCGCCGGGGCAGAACCTTCGGCTGGTGCTGGTTCTTCTGCCGGCGCTGGTGCTTCTGCCGGTGCGGGGTCTTCGGCTGGCGCCAGCGCTTCACTGCTCTCAACCGCCGGTAACAGCTCCAGATACTTCAAACCTAACACAAAAAGAAGCCCCAGGAGAGCCACTATTCCCACGGAAAGCATTGTTTCCGCAGGAGTTATCGGGAAAGAACCGGTTACTCCCCACACCCCCTGTATCTCCCCCGGATACAAGTGCAGGGGGTAAGCCGCTCCCGAAATCACCAGATAAAACCTCTCGAAGAAGACCCCGATTACCACCGAAGACGCGGCCAAAGCCACGCCGCGGACGGTCTTGCCTAATCGGGGATGGAACAAGATTGCCAGCGGTATAATTGCTCCCATACCTATCTGCAGACCCCAGAAAATCCAGCTGTAAGGACCAGCCAGCATATAAACGGCAGCCTCCCGAGCCGGTGCGTAGTAGTGGGTCACTTTATCGACAAAAACCAGCACCAGCAGAACGATAATAAATAGCGACATCAGTCTGCCCAGGGAGGTTATCATTTCCTTCTTTACCGCCCGGCCGTTGAATTTCAGGGTCAGTATCACGACCACAATTAACAGGGCCAAACCCGATGTCAGGGCAGCCACCAGAAATTCGAGGGGCCTCAGCGGCGAAAACCAGGTCTCCCGGGCAGCCACGACGCCGAATATCGCCCCGGTACCCATATGGACCAGAATCGCCCAGAAAACAGCCAGTGTACCAATCCCCTTAATCAACTTTGGCCGATTAGCAAATATGAACCCCAGATACACCAGACTGATTGCGAAATAGCCGCCATAAAGAACCCCATTGATAGCAAACATGGAGGTCATGTTATTTAAATAGAAGAACATAAACAGTCGCCAGAACTTCTCCGGCCTGCCCAGGTCAACAAATATAAACATCATAGCGCCAAAGATAAGCACTATCGCCAGAAACACGGCCATCCGGGCGATAGGTTTATACTCTTCCCGCCCGAAAACATAGGTCAGCGAGGAGAGAATAAGAGAACCGGCGCTAAGGCCAATCAGGTAGATAAGAAAAACGATGGGCATCCCCCAGGGAACAATATTGCTGCCGCCAAACACCTGGTGTCCCTCTAGATAGCTGACAATGAAACTGACCATCCCGGCCAGTACCAGGGCAACCAGAATCCCCACTACCAGATAGTAGTTTCTGGACTTACCTTCAACTGACGAGTAACTCAAATCCATTTCTGACTCTTTTATCTGGGGAGATAAAACACCTTGGGCTTTGTGCCCATACCTTCCTGGAGTCTAAACCATTGTCGAGACGCCAACAGCTTCGATACCCCGCTATCCGGCTCATCCAGGTCGCCAAAGCTGATGGCATGTGTCGGACAGGCCTCAGCACAGGCCGGCACCACATCGACACCTATCTCTTTACCCTCTCTGACCCCCTGGTCGATACGGTGAAAACAAAAGGTGCATTTCTCAACCACGCCGTGCAGCCGGTTAGGAAACGGCCAGGTTCCCCGGGTAGCCCGGTCAGGGGGAAGGTCCGGACGGTGATAGTCTTCCTCTTCCTGCTCTTTATAATTAAAATTCCTGACTCCGTAAGGACAGGCAATCATACAATACTTGCAGCCGATACACCGCCGGAAGTCCTGGACAACAATCCCGTCCTCACGGCGGTAGGTCGCCTTAGCCGGGCACACCGTAGCACACGGGGCATTATCGCAGTGCATACACGGCATCGGTATCAGGTCGATGCTTGTTGCCGGATATTCACCGCGGCTAACCGCAATGACCTTGTGCCAGAAAAGCGCCGTCCTCCTCACATGCTCTTCAGGTAAGCCGTGGGGGACATTATTTTCCGTTTTACAGGCAATGGAGCACGCCTGGCAACCGGCACACTTATCCAGATCAATTACCATTCCCCATTTTGCCATTTACTGCCTCACGCTTTATAAACCTTGACCCTGGTATTAAAGAAGGACGACTGCCCGCTCAAGGAATCGTAGTCCACGCCGATAATTTCGTTCGGGCTTACGCCGATACCCTGCTGCCAGCGGCCACCGGCGTAGTGTCCCTGGCCATCAGCGATACTGACCACCTGGGGATGAATCCCTTCCACCACCCTGGCCTTCACCTTGATTCGACTAAACGGAGATTCTACCCACACCATATCCTTGTCTTTAATCCCCAGGCTCCGGGCTGTCTGGCTGTTCATCTCCGCAAAGTTGGTCCACCCCGAGCCATGCATTACCAGGAAAAACTCCTGCGCCCAGGGATAATTCTGATTACCGTTCTCTATATTTAGTAATGGCTGGTAGATTGATAACAAGAGAGGATAGCCCGACTCATCGCCGAGAAACTCAACCTCGTCATAATGGGGCAGGTAAGCCAGCCTGTTGTCAGCTCTCTTGCCAATACCTTTGAGCAGGTTTTCCAGACTACCTGAATAGAATTCAAATTTCCCTGATGGTGTCTTGAAAATGCGGTCATATTTGTGATACTGGTAAGCCGGCCCCATCCAGACACCCTTTTCCCGGAGCTCCCCCCAGGGCATGAGGGTCTCGGTGCGGTACCTGACAAAGCCCTGAGAATCGTCACCAATACCGGCAAAAGAGCCGGCTACCGTTCCCCCCGGAGTCCCGGCTACGGCAAAGATGATATCCGTGATGCTTCTGGTATCGTGCAGAGACTCCACCGCCGGCTGCTTTAGTTTCGCCTCAGCAAAACCCGACCCCGGTGGTGAATGGTCATAGGCCCATTCCTCCAGAAAAGTAGGCGTTGGCAATATTATGTCAGCATACTCGGCCATTTCGCTGATAAACGGGGCAATGTGGACATAATAAGGCACCTCACTCAGGGCTTCATCCCATCGCCGCGGCCCGGGCGCCGACATATTAAAGTTACTATTAAATCCGATAGCCATCTTTACGGGATATGGACGACCATCAAGTATCGCGTCGGCCACCTGATTGGTAGCCGCTGCGGCTATCGGGAACAGGTTGGCTTTAGCGGAATCCAGCCTCGGCTTAGCTTTACCCGCCCTGGCTATATCATCCTCGATTGGTTCCGGCATATCCCGGTAGTTCGGGGTTTCCTGATATATCACCCCGCCGGGAACATCAATACTACCCACCAGGGCATTCAGGCAGAATATGGCATAGCTGGTGTAAGACCCGTTCGGCCAACCGGCCGCTCCTCTGCCTACCCAGGCAATCGCCGGTTTGGTGCGGGCGAACTCCCTGGCTATCTGCCGGATAGTATCAGCATCGATACCGGTTATTGATGCCACCTTTTCCGGAGCGTAGTCACTCAGCACCAGCTCTTTATATTCAGCAAATCCCGCCGTCCAGTTCCCGATAAATTCGGCGTCGTAGAGCTCTTCGCTTATGATGACATTGGCGATGGCCATCGCCAGGGCACCATCGCTACCGGCATTGGCCGACAGCCACCGGTCAGCTCTGGCCGCGGTGACCGAGTAGCGCGGGTCGATAACTACCACCTTTGCCCGGTTAGGTTTCTCACGCCGCATCTTACCCCACATCCGCAAATTACGTGCCAGTGGTTTTTCAGATTCGATAATACCGGCACCGAAGGCTAACAGATAATTTGTCTGGCCAAGGTCATAGCCGATATGGTGATAATTACCATCAGCCAGCCACCGGCCGGCCCTCTCAGCCTCGTTTTCCAGAGCGTCTCCCGAAACGACATTGGGAGTCCCATAGGCTCCGGCGAAACGAGCAATCATATCCTCATCGCTGGTGGTATTAAGTCCCTGAAATAACAACAGCTGGTGCGGTTGAGCTTCGCCCCGGAGCGATTTCAGGCGACTGCCCACCTCACTCAAGGCCTGACTCCACGATATGGGAACCCACCCGGGGTCTACCCCCCTTCCCTTCGCCGTATTGGTCCTCTTTAGCGGACTACTGACCCGGCTGGGGTCGTACAATACCTGAAGGCCAATGTGACCGCGGGGGCAGATTTCTCCCTCGGAGACCTGTGATAATGGATTACCGTTTATCTTTACCGCTTTACCATTAACTACTCTGACCCGGATAGCACAACGGGTCGCGCAATTAAGACAGGAGGTGGCAATCCATTTTTCGGTGATAACACCTTCAAGACTTTCCTGGGGAGAAGCCAGCGAGCTGATTTCGGGGTATTTTACAATACGGCTGGCAACGACGGCGGCTCCAGTAACGGCTGACGCCTTAAGAAATGTCCTCCGACTAATATTAAAGCGGTTGTCTTTTCCTTTTTTAGAACTGCTCATATCACTCTTGCTCACAATGACATTCGCCAGCCACTAAAAAGGCTTCGACAGGCTGCTACAGCCGACCGGAGCCTTCTACTACCTTTACCTGTAATTTTTGTTCCACCTTATTTATACTTTCTTGGCAGCTTTTCTTTTTGGTTTTGGCTTTTCTTCCTCTTCTTCCTCCTCATCTTCACCAGCCTGCGCCTTACGGAAAGAGCGCAGGCCTTTACCAATAGCTCCGCCAATCTGCGGTAGTTTACCTACCCCGAAAACAATCAGGATAATTGCCAGAATAAGTCCGATTTCCCACGGTCCTAAACGAAATGGCATGACCCCTCCACATTTTACCCGGGATTTCCTATCTCAAACCTGTTACGGTATCAATCTAATGCTGCTACTTAACCCGCCGTATGTTACCCCATTTTAAGCAGGTCTGTCAACCAACCGAGAGACCAGCAGAGCCAATACCAGGGAAAAACGCACCCTTGACAAAAAGCACAAATCGTGGCAAGGTTGTCAGGGTTCCCTGAATTCAAAGCCCCGACTTTTCCCTGGCTAAGAATTAACCGAAATAAGAATCCGGAGGCGTAATAATGAGTAAAGTTACCGGAGGCCAATTAGTGGTCCGAACCCTCAAACAGGAGGGAGTAGAATGTGTTTTTGCCTTGTGTGGTGGTCATATAGACCCTATCATGCAAGCTTGTATTAAAGAAAATATCAGGCTTGTCGATGTCCGTCATGAACAGGCGGCCGTCTTTATGGCCGAGGGCTGGGCCAGGGTCACCGGCAAGCCCGGAGTTGCCCTGGTCACCGCCGGCCCCGGTATCACCAATACCATCACCAGTCTCTGGAATGCCTCCGAATGTTTTAGTCCGTTAATAGTCTTTGGCGGGAAAAGCATACTGACCGAATTTGAGATGGGCTCCCTCCAGTACATGGATGCCTTAGCCGTGGTGGCACCGGTCACGAAATGGCGGCGCAGCGGCTACGAGACAAAAAGAATCGCCGAATATGTGAGCATGGCTGCCCGTCAGGCACTCAGCGGCAGACCCGGGCCGGTTTATCTTGAGTTTCCCTGGGATGTGCTCGGAGCTGAAGTCGAAGAGGAAGAAGCCATAATGCCCAGGAGTTACCGGACCACCGCCAGACCACAGGGAGACCCCGACTTAATAAAGCAAGCCGTCGACCTGCTGTTAAGCGCCGAGAGACCGGTAGTGATTGCCGGCAGCGGGGTCAAATGGTCCGGAGCCGGAAAAGAGCTCCAGGAGCTAATCGAGCTTATCAAGCTTCCGCTGATACTGGCCCAGATGGCACGGGGAACTGTCCCCGAAGACCACCCGCTGTGCTTCGGGCCGACCCGGGTCGGCACCAGGCAGGCCGATGTTGTTTTGATACTGGGCACCCGCCTCAACTATGTGCTTAACTACGGTCGCCCTCCCCTCTTTGCCGGGGATGGAAAGTGGATTCAGGTTGATATCGAGGCTACCGAGATTGGCCACAACCGGCCCATCGATGTCGGTATTACCGGGGATGTCCGGGCAGTGCTCAAGCAGATGATAGCCGAGGCCCGAGACAGATGCCAGGGCCGCCAGGAGCTACCCTGGATAACAGAATGCCGGGAGTATGTCCGAGGCCGCCAGGAGCAGCTCGAGGATAGAATGAATTCCGACAGCGTCCCCATCCACCCCGCCCGAATGTGCAAGGAGATTCGTGATTTCCTGGACAGGGACGCCACTGTCGTCACCGACGGCGCCAATGTCACCCTGTGGGGCGCCGCCATCATCAAAGCCTATGAGCCCGACCACTGGTTTGATAACGCCCCGACGGGGTGCCTGGGAGTGGGCACATCCTTTGCCATCGCCGCCAAAATAGCCCGCCCGGACAAGCAGGTACTCCTGCTCAGTGGTGACGGCGCTTTTGGGTTCAACGCCATGGAATTCGATACTATGGTCAGGCACAACATCCCCGTAGTCTGTATCATCGGTAATGACGGGGCCTGGGGACAGATAAAACAGGGGCAGATTGCCCGCGGCGGTGAAATCGTGGCCACCGAGCTTAGCATTAGCCGGTACGATAAAATGGTGGAGGGCCTGGGCGGTTACGGGGAGTTTGTCGAGAATCCGGCAGATATCCGTCCCGCCCTGGAAAGGGCTTTTGCCTCCGGCTTACCGGCCTGTATCAATGTTAAGTGCGCCAGCGTGGGCAGTCCCAGCCGCCGGGGACGGTGATGAGACCGGTGGTTATCTCTACCGTGTAATTTAATTCTGGACAAGAGCCTCAATACAAGCACTACTTGATAGTACCGAAAGCTAGTCAACAAATGCTTGACAAACGACAAATCATAATCATACTAGATACAGTATGGTAAAATATGGTATATACCGGTAATAGATGATAAAAGCTTGTTATTAGCGCACACTAAACAGGAAGAGGGAATGAGATATGGTAACTAAAACGAAGCCAAAGGGTTATGTAATACTGACTTACAAGTACCGTGAGGAAGGTAAGAACTGGACGGCGTATTGTGAGGAACTTGGAACTGCAACTTTTGGTCGTTCACTTCCTGAAGCAAAAGAAAGATTGAGAGAGGCAGTTTGCCTCCACCTAAATACACTTGGAAAAGTTGGGGAAAGGGATAGGTTTTTCAAGGAACACAAGATAACCCTTTATAAAACTAAACCCGAAGTTGCCAACGTCTCTTCGCCTACTAATGATAAAGTGTTTGGTCAACCCTTTACCCAGAGTATTCCCCAACATAGTTTGAGCTAATGTATACAACTGTTCCCGCTATTAGTGGTAAACAGTTTATTGACCTTCTGATAAGAGATGGGTGGGAAATAAAAGGAAGAAGTAGGCACGGCATCGCCTTAGCTAAATCCGTTAACAACAGAGTTAAAGTTGTACCAGTTCCCAATACTACACGATCTCTCCCCAAGGGGACACTGCGAGGCCTTTTAAGTGTTAAACAAACGGGTATTGGTAGGCAGGGCTTACTTAGGCTTCTTAACAAAGATAGTAGTATATAGAACGTTATACAAAAGGTAGATAATCCCTAATCTAATAACCTCGCTCAGATGCCATCCCTGAGCACTCTTCTGAGCACCTTGCCCACCTGTGTCTTGGGTATTTCAGCGATGAATTCCACTTCCCGGATTTTCTTGTAGGGCGAGACCCTTTGCGCACAGAACTCGATAAGCTCATCGGCGCACGGCTGGCACCCGTCCTTTAAGACCACATAAGCCCGGGGTATTTCCCCGGCGGAGGTATCCGGCCTGCCCACTACGGCACACTCTTTCACCGACGGGTGCTCGTAAAGCACCGCCTCGATTTCGGCGGGGGCAATAGTGTATCCCTTGTACTTTATAATCACTTTCTTGCGGTCGACGATGTAGAAGTAGCCTTCTTCATCCATCGTGGCTAAATCACCGGTGTGCAGCCACCCCCCGGCCAGGGCTTCTTCGGTATCCTCGGGCCGGTTCAGGTACCCCTTCATCACCTGAGGCCCCCTGATTACCAGTTCGCCCACTTCCCCCGGAGGCAGCTCAATTTCACCCGTTTCCTTATCGACAATACGGGCATCGGTATCACAAACTGGTATCCCCACCGTTCCCGGCTTAACCCTCTGCGGGGGACTGTTATGCGTCTCCGGAGACGCCTCACTTAACCCATAGCCCAGATTCATGCTGACGCCGGTTACCTGTTCCCACCTCTCCTTAATCTCCGGCGGAATCGGCATGGCTCCGGCCTTGATGTATCGCAGACTGGAGAGGTCGTACTCGGTTATCAGCGGACTGCTGGCTAACATGGTAAACAGGGAAGCGGCACCATAGAGGGTGGTCGCCTTTTCTCTCTCGATTGTCGCCAGCAACTCCTCGGTATCGAATCGAGAAATAATAATCACCCGGGCGCCGCAATACACCGCCGAAATCACGCTGGTGCTGGCGCCCCAGCTATGATAGAAGGGCAGCAGACCGATGACCACATCTTTACTGTTCCAGTCAAACCAGACCGCATTCTGTATGGCGTTAGCCACCAGGTTAGCATGTGTCAGCATTACTCCCTTGGGCAGCCCGGTTGTCCCCCCCGTATACTCGATGGCGGCGACATCTTCCCTGGGGTTTATGTCAAACTGGGGCGGGGTGGCTGAATTCCCGGCTAATATTTCCGGCAGCGCTACCGTTCCCTCAACCCCTTCGGCATCAGTCAGTATTACCGTTTTCAGTTTCGTTTCCTTCCTGATTTCCTTAACCGTAGGGTACAAATCCTGACTAGTGATGATGGCAACAGCCTCAGAATCGTTAAGATTGTGCTTTAATTCTCTATCTTTATACAGTGGGTTGGTGGGCACCACGGTAGCGCCTGCCTTCAGTATGCCGTAGTACCCGATAACAAACTCCAGGCTATTCGCCAGTAAAAGTAAGACTCTATCTCCTTTTCTTACCCCTGACTCGTTGAGTCCTGATGCCAGTTTAGCGGTCAGTATATCCAGCTCACCATAGGTAAGGCTATTCCCCTTACCGCTGAAGGCGATATTATCAGGGTACTCCCCGGCGCTGCCCGACAGAAACTCGAAGACCGGTACTTCGGGGTAGTCTATATGGTGCGGTACACCCTCCGGCCAAAACTTAAACCACGGTCTGTCCTCTGATACGCGCATTGGTACTCCTTTCCATCCTGTTATCCCCGAAATTCGTCGCACCTCAAAAAGTCTACGGTCATATCCTATCCTCTTATGGCTACAGCCGTCAATCGGGTTCAGTTGATTTTATCACCGGTTCTTTTGGTTTCCATCTCAGCACGATAAAGACCCCACTCAGAATAAGCAGTCCGCCTAATATCTCGTTGGCGGTTGGCCTCTCATTGAGGATAAGACTACCCAGTAAGGTCGCCCCCACGGGTTCGCCCAGAATAGCCACCGAAACCAGGGTTACCGGCATCAAACGCACCGCCAGATTCAAAGATGAATGTCCAATAAGCTGCGGGATGAGCGCCAGCAGAATCATCATTACATAGGTGAGCGCTGAATAGCCGACAAAGCGGTAACCGGAAACTACCGTCGCTATCAGCAGCATTACCGCGGCACCGCTATAGACGAGGGTGAGGTAACTGAGCAGATTGACACGAGCTCTGAGCTGACCGCCGATAAGGAGATAGGCCCCCATCGAGAAGCCGGCAACTAAAGCCAGCAGGTCACCCTGGATAGCCCGCGAACCAAAAGTAAAGCCCCCGTAGTTGATTAAGATAACCCCGCTCAGGGCAACCACGATACCGCCTATGGTCAGTCTGTTCAGTCGCTCCCCCCACAGAAAATAAGAGGCCACGGCCACAAAGGCGGGATGGGAAGTTACCAGGACAACCGAGCTGGCGATAGATGTATAGCTCAGTGATGTTATCCAGAGTCCGAAATGCAACGCTATGAATGCGCTGGAGAGTAATATCAGGAGCGTATCATGCCGGGATAGTTGCTTAAGGTCCTTCATAGATTTCATTGAAGCAATGGGGATTAATATCATCGAGGCTATGGTCAGGCGGTAGGCCGCAATGACCAGGGGCGGCGCATCGGCCAGACGAATGAAGATGGCCGCGAAGGAAACCGCCAGCACACCGACAAACAGGGTTAGATATGGTTTCACCGATTACCGTCCTTAATACCGACTTTTACATCAATCGTAAAAGTTATCCCCGAGAGTCCCCAGTCCCGAATACCAAACCTATGACTTCTTTTTTAACACAGGGTGCCGGACAAAAGGCAGCACCACAATCCCGACAATATACAGAAAGGCAAAGAGCATAAAAGCCTGGTAATAGCTCCCGTTGACATCATAAACATAGCCGGCAAAAATTGGCCCTATCACCGTGGGTATTATCAGGAACATCTGCATGATTCCCTGAATAGTAGCAAAAGCCTTGCGTCCGAAGTATTCCGCCCTCATGGCGACGTAGACCGGTATCCCCCCTCCGTAACCAACCCCGAAGACCACCAGGAAAATATAGACCTGCTCAATGGTTTCCACATTAGCCAGGATATAAACGCCAATAGCCTGAAGAAGAAAGGTCGCCATGAGCACATATCTCTTGTCGAAACGGTCTCCCAGCCAGCCAAAAAGTATCCTTCCCGGGATACTCAAGGCCACCATCAGCCCCAGGGCAGTGGCCGCCGCCATTTCTGAAATCCCAATATCGGCCAGGTAGGCAACCTCACGCAATA